>JAEEGI010003619.1_pt1 | contig 36715 bp, 28 predicted proteins | sample 8958751 | NCBI WGS metagenome assembly JAEEGI01 (sample SAMN16246545, study PRJNA631951) | gut metagenome | biome: gut microbiome; feature: rumen; material: KS-attached | host: Bos | place: Iran: Karaj | collected 2018-10 | reverse complement strand
GTTCTCCCAGCCACTGGATAAACTCGAGGTCAATCTTTTGCGGCTTGAGGCGACTGTCGACGAGCACAAACAGATTAGTCATCTGCTCGCGGCCGAGCACATAACCCTGAATCATGCGGCTGAGCTGTTCGCGGCTCTCCTTGCTGCGCTTGGCAAAGCCATAGCCGGGCAAATCGACGATAAACCACTCCCCGTTGATGAGAAAATGGTTAATCAGCAGTGTTTTGCCTGGTGTGGCACTGGTCTTGGCCAGAGCCTTGCGGCCCGTGAGCATATTGATGAGCGATGACTTGCCCACATTACTGCGACCAATGAAGGCGTATTCCGGCAAACGGGTGTCGGGGCACTTGCGGTAGTCGCTGTTACTGATCTTGAATTCGGCAGATTTGATGTTCATATTGTAGTTGTTAGTTTTTAGTCCTTAGTTTTTAGTTGTTAGTTGATTGTCTCGAGGTAGAACGAGACGGGACGGAAGCCGTCGTTGCACGATATCATGGCCGACTGGGAATTCTGCATCCAGCCGTCATAGAAATTACCCTCGCCACGGGCGAGTGACTCAACAAAGGGGCGCATCGACTCCCAAGCGCTCTCGCACAAGCCCTCGGGACGCTGAGCATCGACCGAGACAAACGTCTGCCCCACTGTAATATCGCAGGTGTGCTCGATGGGATTCTCGAATTGCTGCATGAGGTCACGGTAGACCGTCTGCCTCATGGCGGTAATGCGCACCGGTTTCAATCCGTTGTTATTCTTATCGTTATTCATGTGTGCAAAGTTACAAAAAATCTGCCGAAACGACAAAAAGAACGAGACGGGAAACCTTCTAGCAGGCTCCCCGTCTCTACAGGTAATAGATGATATGTTAAGAAACTGTAATAATTATCAGTTCAAACGTTATCACTTGATTAGCCTCTCAAGATGATCTCGATAACGGCATTAACATCGGCGATGTTAACCTCGTCATCGTCGTTCACGTAGGCTCGACCCTCAAACTCATCGGCATTCTTGTAACCCAGGATAACCTCGATCAAGCAGTTAACGTCGGCGATGTTAACCTCACCGTCACCGTTTACGTCACCCTTGGGGAAACCTTCGCCCTGCATGAACTTGTAGTCGATGTAGTCACCAGGAATCTCGAAGCGGATAGTAGCCTCACGATAGGTCATACCCTCGGGCAGAGGAGCAGCGGTTACATCAGCAACAACGCCACCAGTGAATTCACCAGTCTCCTCATCATAGTTGTCGATAAGGTTGATCTCCAACCAGTCGGGCAGCTCGTCGCTACCGTTGTAGGTCAGCCACCAGTCACCATCCTCGCTGGGATAAGAGCAGAAGAACTCGATGCCCTCGACGGTAATGGTACCATCGCTATACTCATAGTTCTTAACCAGACTACCACCCTCGGCAGGGAAGGTATACTCACCGTCCTCAAGACCGTAGTTGAAGGTCATGAAGGGGTTCTCGGTGCCAATGAAGATACTGAGACCGGTCTTCATACCCAGCGTACCACCACTGAAGTAGTTGTTCAAACCACGCCAGTAGTACTCACCGGTGAAGTGTCGAACGGGGTTACCCTCATCGTCAAAGACGGTGTCGCCCTGCTCGTCATACTCATACTCAAAGATACCCTGCTTGAGGTAGCAGAGCTCACCATAACCCTCGTCAACATCGTCGTCGATCGAGCAGTAAGCAGTAAACTCAACCAGGTCTTCCATACCCTCATCATTGTAACCATCGATACAGATCAGGATGGGATAATCGATAGTGGGATGGTACTCATAGGTCAGAGTGGGGTCAATCTCATCCTGGCCGTAGAGCGTGAAGGTGATCAGACCATTGTTAGCCTCACCAGTGGTGGGGGTAACGGTAGCCTCACCAGTAACGATGAGCTCACCGGGCTCGACGGGCAGCGAAGCGCTACCATTCTCCTGATAAGCGGGAATCTCATCAAGTTTGTACACACGGCAAGTCATCTTGACGGGAGCGTTAACAACCATACCAGTGAATTCGGCATCGTTGAAAGCAGCCTGGAGGTAAACGTTCTTGAGCAGGTAGGGGTGCTGGGGTTTCTCAAATGCCATAGCCATACCATCGACATGAGAAGCGTTCTTACCGAACCACCAGCCATACTCGTTGTCGCCCCAAGGTTCGGCACCGTAGTACCTGGAGAGCATACCGTATTTGTCGCCGTGGATACCGCCAGGCACCATCGACTTACTTGAATACATGAACTCGAGCGACTCGTCCTCAAACATCAGGTGAACAGTCTCGCTGTTGTCTGAGCTGAGCAGCAATCCGGGATAGGTAGCCTTGATCGACACATTGCCACCGACGTTCTCCTCGGTATCATAGCTCGAATACTGATACTCGAAGTAGTTAACACCCTCCTCGGCCAGGTCACCATCGAATGCAAAGAATTTGGGAGCTTCATCAAGTGACCAATAGCTGTTGAAGGCAACGTCCTTCGCATAGTCTACAGGATAATACTCGTCGCGGATGAAAACGTCCCAAGCAAAGGTAGTGTTCTCGTCATCGCCTTCGCACTCACCCTCAAAGAGGTAATCGGCAAACGGCTTCATCATCAGGAATACCCTGCTACCGAAGGAATAGAAACCAGCACCATCGGATGCATTGAACGGTGAAACATACATACCGGCAGGACGTTTGTAGAACGGCTCCATGTAACCGGCCTTCTGGGGGGCTTTGTTAGAGAAATCGGGCTTTACAACATTGTTGCTAGCCGACATCTCCTTGGTCGAAGTGATCTTGGAAAGATCCATCTGTTGAGCCTGGGGAAGCTTAGCAAGCTTTTGTTTTGCAACAGCAGCTTTACTTCTAACAGCCTGAGTAGAAGGAGCCTTCATCTGGGCGCCAGCTGATGACACGATGAGTGCAGCAGCAGCAAAAAGTAAGAACTTTTTCATAAAATGGTTATTTTTTATGTTAATAAAATAATAAAATTAATTTCACTATTCTTTCATCGCCCGAGGCACAGCCCGTTTTAACAGGCCATGCCCCGGCAATGATTAAGTCTTTACTGCAATGACCAGACTATAAAGTTATTTTTATTGGATGTCTCGGTCATCGTCACGTTAAGAGGAGCGAGCAGAGACTCTGAAGTCAGGTCGAATGTAGCGGCGCTCATGGTTTGGAGCAGCGTGGGCACGGTTGCACAGTTGTTGTAATAACGCTCACCATAACCGTCAAAACCATCAAACGCGATCTTCATCTGAGTTTCGGTAGACGAAATCAAGGTGAAGTAATAGCGTGCAGGGAATGTTCTTGCCGACTTGGAGAAGTTCAAAGTCAGCACATACTTGTTCACGCTGTCCACATAATTGATCAGACCTTCCTTGAGCGTGGTACCATCAAGTTTCTTGGACTCGGTGGTAATCTGGCTGGCCAATTCGGAATAAACGCCACCGGCAGCTGCATTCTTGAAAGTGGTCTTCCAAGTGAGCATGGGATGGGTAATGCAGTACACAAGGGGATCGGCTACAATGCGGGTCTGGTTATCCTCGACACACAATGCGGTACCATCGGCCTGACGTACAAAACGCTGAACGGTGTAACCACCAATCGTCAAGGGATCTCTGAAAGCCAAACCATCGTGGGTGATGATGAAGTTGTGGGTTTCAGACGTCATTACCTCATCTTCGCCCTCGGGATAAATCTTCATATTACCCGTTGCAGCACTCTTGACAATCCAGCGATTGCCATCGGGCAGAACGATGTAAATCCAAGGAAGCTTTGACGTGAACATCGACTTGTTGACAGCAGCTACCTCGTTCAGGTAGGTCTCGTCATTGGTCGACTCGGGCAGACGGGTCATGATAATGCTCAGGTCACGCTTTTTACCGGTCATGTAAATCGTATCACCCGAGAACTTCATCAGGTTGAACTCGTAGTCACCCTCATGGCCCTGGCCAGCGGTGCTACCGCCACCAGCAGTCATGGTACCACCAGTGGTGGGAACAGCATCGGGCGTCGAGAACAGATGGAAGTAGTCGTTGTAGGAGTTGAACGTCAGCACAAGGCCATTGTCACCAATCACTTCCCACATCGAACGCATGGTACCAAAGGCAGACGACGTCAAGGTGTTGTTCTTGATGTAGTTGATCCACTTGTTGTGACCTGCCATCTCTACAGTACCATCCTTATAGAAGGTGAGCACATAGTTATAACCCGGTTCACTGGAGTTAGCATAGTACTCCATCAACCACTTGCCACCCTGACTGGTCAGGATATCAAAATATTTATCTTTTGCGTTCTCCAATCGGATCACGGCATCCTCATCGAAAATATCCTCCACTTCATTATGAAGGCACGAGCTCAACGAGAGTGACGAGAGCGCAAGAAGCGTCAGCAATGAAATATTATATAACTTTTTCATTTTCTTGTCATCATGTTAAAGGAGTAAAACATTAATTGATGTTATAGACACGATTGCGCAACGCTTGGATGTTATAGTTTTCAGGCAACTGACGCTTGCGCACCTCTTCGCGCAGGGCATCCAGGTCGATTCCCCATGCCTCGCGGAACCACTGGCGTGCATAAGCAACCTTCTGCTCAATAGCGGCTACGCCATCGATACCATCCTCATCTTCAACCTCATAAACCGTAACGCGAACCTTATCTTCCATCACATACCTCGAGATGATAAAGCCATCAGCGTCCTTGACGGTCTGGATTTTCTTCTCTTCGCTTTCGGTGTGAGGAATATATACGGGATCTTCAGTAAGGTCATTGCCCGGATACTTGTAGTAGCGGCAATACTGGTTCTTGTCCTTGTGCCAACCACAGGCAGCGTAGGTGAGCATATCTTCCCACTGCTTATCGGTATAGACGATGTAGCAAGCGATGGTCTCGGCAAAGTCTACACTGTTCTCACTCGAAGCATAGGGGCAAACAAAGCCCTCGGAGCTGATCTCATCGCCACGCTCACGCCATTCACTGGGAACATAGTGACCAACCGAGATGGTATTGAAGTCGGTGGGATAGGTCTTGTTCTGACGCAGGATGTTGGCAAACTCGCGGTGCATCGTGTGGAAGTAGTCCTTGTTCATCAGATCGATACTGTCGGCGTTCATCTTGTTCACGTTGAACAGCGTGATCTTCACACCACCCTCGGTAAGACCGTCCACGGGTTGACGGGTAGCAGAACTGATTGCCTGAGAACCTACCAGCAGAATGATGCGGGGGCTATAGGCCTTGAGGAAGTCAACGCCGCCCATGAGCTCATAAGGCTCAAACCACAGGTACTGGCAAGTAACGGCCAGGTCAAGAGCGTTTTCATACCTGGCGGGTACCAGATTGTAGTTCATGTTGGCACTCACGTCCGGCATCTTGTACAGGAACGTCAGGTTGTACTTGTCAAGGAAATTCTCCTTGAGGTACTTGTCAAGCTTGTAGGTGGTTGATGTGGGGTCGAGCACCTCGTCATCGTTGGGGAAGATTGAGGGACCCAACTTTTCATTACTGCATGACGACAGCGACATGGCAACAACACCCACCAACAGCAATGCAGAAATATAATATTGAATCTTTTTCATGTTGATATTCATTATAAGAGTGAATTGTTCTGTTGATACTCCTGATGGATTAACGCGGGTTGCGTTCCAAACCTGCACCAATTACCTCATCGGGAATCTGGATAGCATAGCGCTTGTCACAAGGCTCCAGAACAAGAACTTCGTCCTTGCCCCACTTATGACTGATGGAGAAACCAAAGCGCTTGATGTCGAACCAACGCTGACCCATGTGAACAGTCTGGATGCGGCGGAAGTGCTGCACACACTGCAGGTAGGGCTCATTCTCGTTGGTGACTTTGTACTTGTCGCTCGGGCAAACCTCGTCGATGTGGAACTTCCTGACAATAGGATAAGCAGTGCTTGTGGGCCTTACCCTATCGGCAAGGGTATAGAAGCTGGTGATGTCCGACTTCTCAAGTTCGTCCAGGGTACCGTAGTTGGTCTTGAGTTCCTTCTGCAGGATGTGCTCGTGGTTCCAGAGCCACAAGTCGTCGAAGGCAGCATCAAGGTTGCCCAGGAAGATGTTGGCCTCGGCACGGAACAGGAGGGTTTCCTGGCTGGTGAACTCGTTGCGGACCATGTGAACATAACCGATACCGGCAATCTTGTCGGTGTACTCGAACTGCTCCCAGCAGTTGCAACTCAGGATATAACCATAGTTATCGCTACCATAGAGGTGGCTGCCGAAGCAAGGCATCAGGCGAGACCACGTGGGGCCAGGGCCATAGATGGTACCCGTGGCAGCATCACGATGGGTCCAGAAGCGATAGCCAAACGAACGCAACCAGGTGTTGTAGGTATCGATGAGCATGTAGTTACCGGGACGCTCAACACTGGTGTAGTAACGGGCAGCCTCATCTTCATCATAGAATTCATCGGCCAGATCCCAGAAATCGTTACGCATGGTAGCGGGGTCATTGCCCTTGAACGATGCGGTAGCATACTTAACCACCTTCTCATACTCACGCTTGGCAAGATAGAAGCGGGCAGCAAAAGCATTGGCAGCAGCGACGTTGAAGTGATACTTGGGCACATCATAGAAGTCATCGCTCACGTTAGCCAGACCGATCAACAGGTCGGCCTCGATTTTGTCGTAGGTCTCCTGCAGGGTACCACGCTCGTAGTGCGGCTGGAGGCTGGTCTCGGGCTTGGTTGCATAAGGAATACCGAGTTCCTGCTTGCTGAGTTCAGGACCACGATAAGGCATACAGAAGACTTGTGCCAGAATATAGTGGTGATAGGCGCGGATCAGGTGAGCCTCACCCTTGACGGCTGCCAGACGTGCTTTGTCGCGGGCATCCATGGCTTTGCCTTCGATCAGGCCAGAAGCCTCGATCTCATCCACTTTCTCGATAACGGCATTGGCGGCAGCAATAGCTGCATAGTAACTCTGCCAAACAGCCGACGGAGAATTCTGCTCACTGATATTGTAAGTCACATCCTTCCAGGAATAGAGCTGCTCGTGATACCTGTCGGAAGGAGAGTAGTTAAAACGGATACCTGTAGCATCGGGTGAGTTCAAGTCGTCAACGTTGTCACTCGACAACTCGCCCACAACGGTGTAGCTGTTATCGGCATAGGCCGTAACGAGCAGTTGCTCGAGCTGATCAAGATTCTGCAGATAGACACGGGTATCGGGGATGGTCTCGAGGAAGTCCTTACAAGAGCTCAAACCGATAAGCGCCACTGCTATAAATAAGAATTTATATCGTAGTTTCATAATCTATTATCGTTATTATATATTATATATAATGTGAAAAACCACTATTACATACCCAGACGAACGGTGAGGGTGAACTGCTTGGGGTTAGGCGAAGCCACACCACCACTGTTGAAGAACTCAGGATCCTGACCATTCAACTTCTTGTCGGCATAGAGCAGACAGATGTTGGTGGCAGCCAGCTTGAGTGAAGCACTGGACAGACGCAGATGCGAAATCAACGTCTTGGGGAAGTCATAGCTGAGAGAGATCTCTTTCAGACGGATGAAGTCACCCTTAGCAATGCGGGCGGTGCTGTAGTTATAGGCATTGTAAGCCATGCCCAGATAGTAGTTGTCAAATGCTTGACGACGCGATGCAATAGCAGGGATATCGGTATAAGCCTCATCACCGGGCAATACCCAACGGTTCTTGAAGTCCTTGGTGAACGAGGTAAGGTCACTGTAGGATGCCGAGAAGGTGGGATCAAGACGCAGCTTGTTGCCGAAGGCGTAGGTCATAAATACATTCAGGTGGAAGCCCTTCCAGTCGAAGGTGTTGCCAAGACCACCAGTGATGGTGGGATCAACGGGACCTTCATACTTCAGGAAGTCGAGGTTCTCGGTCTCCTGGAAGTTCAGGCCGACGTTGGAAACCGAACCGCTCTCGTCGATGACAAGGGGAAGACCGTGAGCATCGAGACCAGCGAAGGGAATCGAGAAGATGGCACGGTGGGGATAGCCCTGGAGGGCGAAACCGGTACCGACAACGAGGTCGATAACGCGCGAACGTGCCTGCAGCTTGGTAATCTCGGTGTTGGCATAGGAGAACGTCAGGTTGGTAGTCCAACCGAAGCTGCCACCTCTACCCTCGATGTTGCGAGACTCGATCGAGAACTCGACACCATGCGACTTCATCTCGGCCACGTTACCGAACTTCTCGGTCTCACCACCGACACCCTCGGTGCGGATGCGGCCAATCAGGTCGAAGTTGTTGCGGAGGAACCAGTCAAATACCACGTTGATGCGGTTGTAGAGGAAACCAAGGTCAACACCAAGGTCGAACTCGTGCTTCTTCTCATAGGTCAGGTCGCTGTTGCCCAGACCGCTCAGGTAAAGACCCATCTCGTGGATGGAGTGCTCCTGGCGCCAGCGCAAGGTGGGATAATAGAGTGCCTCGGCATGACCAAGGGTCATGGGGCCGCTTTCGGCGGTCAGCGAGTAGCTCAAGCGCAGCTTGGCCGTGGTGAGGGCCTTGTGGCTCAAACGCGAGTTCATGAACCAAGGCTCATCGTTGATATTCCAAGCAGCCGATACGTTCCACGTGGGCATCCAGCGGTTCTGCGAGGTGCGACCCATCTGGTTAGAACCCTCATAGCGAATGGTACCGTTCAAGATGTAACGGCTCAGCAATGCGTAGTTAAGAACGCCAAAGTAAGCCATGTCGCGACGGTGGTACTCACTGATGCTGTAGTAGTTACCGTTCTCTTCCTGGATTTGCTTGAACAGCTTGTAGTTGGTGAAAGGCAGGTTACCGTTGGCATAAACGATACCCCATGCATCAAAGGCCTCACGGAAACGGTCCAAGCGAACAGCCTCCATACCACCAAACAGGTTGATGATGTGGTTGCCGTTGTTGAAGTCCTTCATGTACTCGGCGGTTGCACGGAACGAGAATGACTTGCTGTGGTTCTTGTCATAGAACAACATACCACCCTTGTCAAGAATGGTCTCGGGAAGACTGTTCTTCACATCGGGGTCATTGTAGAGGTAGCTGTTGTTAGAACGGATGATGGCGTTCTCGGGATCGATACCAGCACGATAGGCATTGGCCATGTTACTGTTATCCATCACATAGTGGTTCTGCTCAGAGGTTACCACACGCATCGAACCCAGGACGTTGAAACCGAGGGTCTGGTCCTGCTTAACGATGGGCTTGTAGCTGAGCTCGCCCTGGAACTTCAGGTCGGTCACGGTCAGACCGATCGTGTTCTGCTCCAACTCATCAAAGATATTAAATAAAGTGTAGTTGCGGTTGTAACGCATATCGGGGCTCACGGTGCGAGCGGTGTTCAAAGCGAAGCTGTAGGGGTTGATATCGAAGTCACGCCTTACTTCACCAAACACAACGTCCACGTTCTGGCTCAGGGTACCGGGAGCCTTCTGGTCACGGAAACTGTCACTGCTCAAGATTTTGAGCCTCAGTTTGTCGGTAAGATTGTAAATAGCATTACCGTTGAAGGTGTAACGCTCAACGCGGCTGCTCTTGTACCATCCCGGATCGAGCATTACCGATGCCGAGGTATAGAACGAGCCCTTATCGGTACCACCCGAGATGCTCACCGAGTGGGTCTGAAGGATGTTGTTGTTGAACAATAGGTCAAACCAGTCGGTGTTGCGGAACTCGGCTTCACGCAGGAAGTTGTTGCGTGCTTTCTGGGTATTAGGCAGAGCAAATTCACCGGTCTCGGGATCATAGGTATTGATCAGTCTGTACATCTGACCGTAGATACCCGAGGTGCTGCTGTTTGCCAGGCTGGCATACTCCAGCCAACCCTTCTGCTCCATCTCACGCAAGATACTCATCTGCTCCTGTGAGTTACAGATGTTGAAGTCGCGGTAGTTGGGTTTCAAGCGGTAAGTGAACTCACCGGTGTAGTTGATATTGCTCATACCCTTGCGTCCTGTCTTGGTGGTGATAACGATCACACCGGCGTTAGCCTTGGCACCATAGATCGAAGTTGCCGAACCGTCCTTAAGAATCTGGAAGCTCTCGATATCGTCGGCATTAAGACCAGCAACGGCCGAGGCAATCAGCGTGGTGGCATCACCCGACGAGAGATCATCGGCACTGATGTCCACGTTATCCTCGAGAACGACGCCGTCCACAACCCACAGAGGCTTGGAGCTACCATAGATAGAGGTAGCACCACGCACACGGATCTTGGGAGCGGTACCGAAGGTACCCGACACGTTCTGCACCTGCACACCAGAAACGCGGCCTTCAAGACCACGGCTGACGTCGGCGACACCCGACAGTTTGGTCTTCTCGGCATCGACGCTCTGGGTAGCACCAGTAAAGAGTCGCTTATCGACCTTCTGGTAACCAGTCACAACGACTTCGCCTAAGACCTCACCTTTGGGTTTAAGGGTAATCGTCATACCGGCCTTGGCCGAAACGACTGCTTCCTCATAACCCACATAAGTTACTTTAATCTTTGTGCCTGCCGACACATTCAATGTGAAATGACCGTCAAAATCAGTGGCCACGCCGTTCTTGGGATTACTCTGCTGAACGACAGAAGCACCGATTACCGGTTCGTTGTTCTCATCCACGACCGTACCACTGATCTGGGCCGATACACCCAGCGCGGTAAGAGCCATGACAAGGAACAAGAGTAAATGTTTTAGACTCATAAAAATTTGATTAATTGTTAATTATTAAGTTTAGTTGTTGTCGTTATCTATCACCTTTTCCTCTAGGACAACATGGGCTAAAAAGTTAAGAATGCTTTCTACCGACACGCACAAAAGACGTCATCGGGGTTTCATGAAAGTTTTTTTCACAATCCCTACAACAGATTGGAATCCACAATGTTCTTAGTTTCTTAACACCACATCTTTATAAAAGAAAGGCTTGCAAAGTTAATGGTTTTTTTTTAATTTTGTGTAAATCTGTCTAAAACTTTTTATTTTTTTTCGCCAAAATGCCATCTGGGCCCATTAAAATCCTCAAAATCAACCCACTAGACGAAAAATCAAAACAAATCACTATCAATCAGTAAATTATGGTGCCTCGGGGCCACAAACCCGCCATTTTTAACACTTCTCACCAAAAATAATAAGAAATGATTGGCCCGCATGATTGCCGGTGCTCCAGGCCGTCCAAGAGGCAAGTCAAACCCATTGATGTGTCAGTTTTGCCGTTCCAGAGGTTTGTGTTTTTGGGAAAATGATGTACCTTTGCACTTCAAGCCGTACAACGGCGACCGAGAACGACCCGAAGACTTATGGAAGTAGTTTACGACGACAACCACATCATCATTGTCAACAAGAGCGCAGGCGAGCTGGTGCAGGGCGACCGCACGGGAGACCCCACGCTCATCGACACAGTGAAAGCGTGGATCAAAGAGAAATACAACAAACCCGGCAACGTGTTCCTGGGCGTCACGCACCGCATCGACCGTCCGACCTGCGGCCTGGTCGTCATGGCCAAGACCAGCAAGGGGCTGTCGCGCATGAACGAACTCTTCCGCAAGGGCGACGTGCACAAGACCTACTGGGCCGTGGTGGGCACACCGCCCCCCGAGCAGGAGGGCACACTCACCCACTACCTCAAGAGCGTGGAGAGCAACAACAAGACCCACGTGAGCATCGTGCCGCGCGAGGGCCATCAGAAGGCCGTACTCAACTATCGCATCATTGCCTCCAGCCAGCGCTATTGGCTATTGGAAATCGACCTCATTACCGGCCGCAAGCACCAGATCAGGGCGCAGCTGTCGGCTATCGGATGCCCCATCAAGGGTGACCTCAAGTACGGCGCCCCGCGCAGCAACCCCGACGGCGGCATCTCGTTGCAGGCCCACCGCATCCGTTTCATCCACCCCGTGAGCGGCAAGGAAATCGACATCACCGCTCCGCTGCCCGAGGGCTTCAAGCGATTGGGTTTTGACATGTGAAGAAAAAACGTTAACTTTGCAGCACAACAATCAACAATTATCCAATAATACTAAAAACGAATTATGGCAAACAATCCCGAATTCCGCTATGCACCCATGTTCCAGTTGGGTGAAGACAAAACCGAATACTACAAGCTGACCAGCGACTATGTGTCGGTGGGCGAGTTTGAAGGCAAACCCATCCTCAAGATTGAGCCCGAGGCATTGACGATGCTGGCCCAACAGGCTTTCCGCGACGTGAACTTCCTGCTGCGCCGTTCCCACAACGAGCAGGTGGCCAAGATCCTGCGCGACCCCGAGGCCAGCGACAACGACAAGTATGTGGCACTGACGTTCTTACGCAATGCCGAGGTAGCCGCCAAGGGCCAGCTGCCCTTGTGCCAGGACACCGGTACGGCCATCATCCATGGCGAGAAAGGCCAGCAGGTGTGGACCGGATTCTGTGACGAGGAAGCCCTCGCACGCGGCGTCTACAACACCTACACCCAAGAGAACCTGCGCTACTCGCAGAATGCCCCGCTGAGCATGTATGAGGAGGTGAACACCCGTTGCAACCTGCCCGCACAAATCGACCTGGAGTGCGCCGAGGGCATGGAATACCACTTCCTGTGCGTCACCAAGGGCGGCGGCAGCGCCAACAAGACCTATCTGTACCAGATGACCAAGGCCGTGCTCAATCCCGGCACACTGGTTCCCTTCCTGGTAGAAAAGATGCGCACCCTGGGCACGGCAGCCTGCCCGCCCTACCATATCGCATTCGTCATTGGCGGTACCAGCGCCGAGAAGAATCTGCTGACGGTCAAGCTGGCCTCGACCCATTACTATGACAACCTGCCCACCACCGGTGACGAAACCGGACGCGCCTTCCGCGACGTGGAACTGGAGAAGCAGGTGCTCGAAGAGGCCTACAAGATCGGCTTGGGCGCCCAGTTCGGCGGCAAGTACATGGCCCACGACGTTCGCATCGTGCGTCTGCCCCGCCATGGCGCATCGTGCCCCATCGGCCTGGGCGTGAGCTGCAGTGCCGACCGCAACATCAAAGCCAAAATCAACAAGGACGGCGTGTGGATCGAGAAACTCGACGACAAGCCCACCGAGCTCATTCCCGAAGAGCTGCGTCAAGCTGGCGAGGGCGACGGCATCAAGATCGACCTGGACCGTCCCATGAGCGAGACGCTGGCCATCCTCGACAAGTATCCCGTATCGACCCGCTTATCGCTGAGCGGCACCATCATCGTGGGCCGCGACATCGCCCACGCCAAGTGGAAAGAGCGCTATGACCGTGGCGAGGGTATCCCCGAGTACATCAAGAACCATCCCGTGCTGTATGCCGGTCCCGCCAAGACGCCTAAGGGCATGCCTTGCGGCTCAATGGGCCCGACGACAGCCAACCGCATGGACCCCTATGTAGACCTGTTCCAGAGCTTGGGCGGCAGCATGGTGATGATTGCCAAGGGCAACCGCAGCCAGGAGGTGACCGACGCCTGCAAGAAACACGGCGGCTTCTACCTGGGCAGCATCGGTGGCCCCGCCGCCATCCTGTCACAGGAGAGCATCAAGAGCATCGAGTGCATCGAATATCCTGAGCTGGGCATGGAAGCCGTGTGGAAAATCCGCGTCGTAGACTTCCCCGCCTTCATCCTCGTGGACAACAAGGGCAACGACTTCTTCAAGAAAATCGGCCTGTAAACAACAATTCCACGACTGAATAGCATCACGCAACGCTGCCAAGGCGCTAAGTTGTAATATTTCAACTACTTAGCACCTTGGCAGCTTCTTTTTTGCTACCATTGCAGGCACTTGACGAGCCACGGACAGACCCTACTGAAACTAGTAAAATTATGTTAAAAAACACATTTTTTGGTCATAGATGCTTGTCAGGTCAAAAAATAGTACTACTTTTGCAGTCGCAAATTGCGGGATGGAGCAGTGGCAGCTCGTTGGGCTCATAACCCAAAGGTCGTCAGTTCGAGTCTGGCTCCCGCTACTAATAGAGAGGTCGAGCGATATGCTTGGCCTCTTTTTTGTGTCATTTTCTGTTGAAAACCACACCATGTCTTGCACAGTTGTCGAAACTTGTGTACATTTGCTAAACAAATCATCAAGGACCAGATATGAAACAGATAGCAGTACTATTCGAGGGCGACATCAATCGGCGGCTGGGCGTATTCAACGCGGTCATCAACCGCGTGAAGCACCTTCAGCAAGTGGCTGATTACAAGATAGATGTCTATATGTTGCAAGTCTATGACGGGTGGCTCATGCGCCACGTGCGCCACACCCCCAAGGTCGCCTATCGGCCCGACGAAATCATGGTCGATGACGTGAAAGTGCACATCACGTGGTTTCGCCGACGCTGGAGCGATGCCATCATGCACCGCCTGTTTCACAAACCGCCCCGCGCGCTGATGCACCGCCTGCACCGCCTCGGCTGGGAGATGCGCGGACATGACCTGGTGAGCGCCCATGACCGCATTATGGGTCACGCCGCAGCATTTGCCGGCAAGCAGCTTCACATCCCCAGCTTCATCACCTGGCACGGCGCCAGCATCTACACCGACCCACCCCGCGACCCGATGATCAAGGACCTGACCATCAAACTGCTGCATAGCGTCACCTGCAACTTCTTCGTCAGCCAGGGCCTGCTCGACAAGGCACATGCCGAATTGACCGACGGCTTCCCCGCCGACGTGCTGCTCAACGGCGCGAGCGCCCAGTTCTGCCGCTATGACGATGAACACCGCGCACGGTTGCGCGATAAGTACGGCGTGAACGACGGCAAGAAGGTGGTCGCCTTCGTTGGCCGCTTCGAACCCGTGAAGAATGTAACCCTGTTGCCAGATATCTATAAAATGCTTAAAGAGAAGCATGGCAAGGAATTGACATTCTGGGCAATAGGTGACGGAGTTCAGCTCGAAGAGACCCGCCAGATGATGGCAGCAAAGGGCGTCAAGTGCCACTTTACCGGGAAGGTGCCGCCCGAGGAAATACCCGACTTGCTCAACTGCGTTGACCTGCTCGTGCTGCCCAGCAGCCTCGAAGGGCTCCCCCTCGTGGTTATCGAGGCCCTATCATGCGGAGCCAAGGTCGTTGCCACCAATGTCATCGGCACTGCCGAGGCCGTGGGACGCGAAAACGCCATCGATCTGGGCGACAATTTCATCGAACGCTTCACCGACCGCGGTGCACAATTACTTGAAGGCGACATCGACCAGCAACTGCCACCCGAAGTGAGCTGGACTGCAACCGCCATCAAGGAAAACAATATCTACCAATCGTATCTGAATCAGTAATTTATTGATTAATCCATAAAGTGATACTTTTAAATATTTTCGGTTGTAATAATTTGACAAATTTGCCTAAAATTTTCAACATTATATACTGGTTATCACTAGAGATAAATTGTAATTTTAAAGCAATCATTTAATCAGATAAAATTATGCCCAAATATGCCGAAACGCTGCTGCCGCTGGCCCTTCCCGGCACTTTTACCTACCGAATTCCCGAGGGAATGCGGCTCTCTATCGGCATGCGGGTACTGGTACCCTTTGGACGCAAGAAAATCTACACGGCCATCGTCATCACCCTTCATGACATGGAGCCCAAGGGCTATGACGTGAAAGAGATTCTAGGCACACTCGACGAGAAGCCCATCCTGAGGCATCCGCAGTTGGACTTTTGGCAATGGATTGCCGATTACTACCTGTGCTCGATGGGCGAGGTCTATAAGGCTGCCGTGCCATCGGGACTTAAGGTGGAGAGTGAAACCACCATCAGCGCCAACCCCGATTTTGAGGAGAGCGAACCCGGCCAGTTGAGTGACCGCGAACGGGTGATACTCGATTTTACCGCCCAACGTGGACGCGTCCAGATTGCCGTAATTGCCAAGGCCACCGGATTCAAGACCGTAGAACGAAATGTCAGCCACTTGTTGGACCTGGATGCCCTGCACGTGAACGAACGTGTTGTGGACAACTACCGCCCAAAAACCGAGCCCTGCGTTCGCCTGGCCATTGCCCGCGACGACGAGCAGACCCTGCATCAATACTTTGACCAGCTCAAGCGGGCCCCCAAACAAGAGACCCTGCTGCTGGCCTATCTTGACCTGTCGCGCTGGCTACAGGGCGGCGACGTGCGGGAAGTGAGCAAAGAGAACCTGCTCAAACGCTCTGGAGTGAGCGGTGCGGTGCTTCACGAGGCCGTGAAACGTGGCATGTTCGAGATTTATAAAAAGGAAATCAACCGTTTTGCCGACCTGGGCAGTGTGCTCGAGGAGCCGCCGACGTTGAGCGAAGAACAGCAACGGGCCTATAAAGAGATTCACCAGTCGATGCGCCAGCACGCCATCACCCTGTTGCATGGCGTGACCAGCAGCGGCAAGACGTCAGTCTATATGCACCTCATTACCGACGCATTGAAGCTAGGCAAGCAGGTGCTCTATCTCGTGCCCGAGATTGCCCTGACGACACAGCTGACCCGCCGGTTGCGCCGCGTGTTCGGTGACAAACTGCTCATCTACCACTCAAAATTCAGCGACAACGAGCGCGTGGACATCTGGAAACGGCTGCTGGACAGCAATGAGCCGTGCGTCGTGATCGGTGTGCGTTCATCGGTATTCCTCCCCTACTCCAACCTGGGCCTCGTCATCGTTGACGAGGAGCACGACAGCAGCTACAAGCAGCAGGATCCCGCACCCCGCTACAACGGACGCAATGCCGCCCTGGTACTCGCCCAAATGCATGGGGCCAAAACGGTTTTGGGCTCGGCAACGCCCGCCATCGAGGTCTACCACCTGGCCCAAGAAGGCCGCTACGGACTCGTGAAGCTGCTCACGCGATACGGCGACATCCAGATGCCCGAGGTCAAGGTCATCGACACCATCGGTGCCCGCAAGCGCCGCGAGATGAATGGCATGTTCAGCAACGATCTCATCGCCAACTGCCGCAAGGCTCTTGAAAACGGCGAGCAGGTCATCCTGTTCCAAAACCGCCGCGGTTACTCGCCCATGGTGCGCTGCAAAGAGTGTGGCAGTGTGCCCAAATGCGAGAACTGCGACGTCTCGCTCACCTACCACAAGCACAGCCTCAGCCTGGTGTGCCACTATTGCGGCTACACCATCCCCCTGCCCGACCTGTGCCCCGCTTGCCATCTGCCCGGACTGGAAATCATCGGCTACGGCACCGAGCGTATCGAGGACGATATTGATGCCCTGTTCCCCGGCGAAAAGATTACCCGCATGGACCTCGACACCACACGCAGCAAGAACAGCTATGACCGCATCATCGACGAGTTCTCGCAGCGCCGCACAAAGATACTGGTTGGTACCCAGATGGTTACCAAGGGACTCGACTTTGACGGCGTGAGCATTGTGGGCATCCTCAATGCCGATACGATGATCAATTTCCCTGACTTCCGCAGCCACGAGCGCGCCTTCGACATGCTGGAGCAGGTGTCGGGCCGCGCCGGCCGCGCCCACAAGCAGGGCCAGGTCATCATCCAGACAACCCAACCCAACCATGACGTCATCAAGTTTGTGCAAGCCCATGACTACGAAGGCTTTTACCAGCACGAATTGACCGACCGGCAGCAATTCGGCTATCCGCCGTTCACCAAGGTCATCAACATCTACCTCAAGCATCGAGACGATGCCACGGTGGGCGAACTGGCTGTGCGCTACAGCGGCCTGCTGCGTCAAGTGTTCGGCACACGTGTCCTTGGGCCCATGGCACCGCTAGTGGCGCGTGTCCAGAACCTGTATATCCGACAAATCACACTCAAAATCGAGAGAGAAGCCTCGATGACCAAGGTCAAAACCATCCTGCGCGACTTGTACGAGCGCATGATAGCCGCTGACGCCCGCATGAAGACAGTGCGCCTCTACTATGACGTCGATCCCGTGTGACGGAAGACAACTTACACATCAGCCATGCACTCCACTCGTATGAACGGTAGAACGAGCCTTCCTGGAACAAATGGATCGCCCGCTGCATCTCGCGATCGGTGCGATCAGCTTCAAATTCCAGTATTTCTTTTATTGCTGCCATATATTATCGGTTTTGCTTTTGAAGTATTTGTCATTCGGCGGCACACCGTCCGTCTTGGGGGGCGGCGGCCCTGTGGCCGCCTGTTCTTGCCCCCCAAGTCGAACGTCGCACCGCCGAATGACGAATGCGTGTTTTTTCGCGTCAAGGGTGCATTAATTCTGCGAGACGCGCACAGCACGGACGGGAAACCCGTAGGGGCGGTCGTAGTTGGCCAGGTACACGTCCCCCGGATCGAAGCTCAGGTCGTAAGCGCGGCACGGGTGGCCGGAGTTGAGCGTGCGCGACCAATAGTAGTCGCGCGAGCCCAAGTAGCTGTGAGGCTCGTCGAAGCGGCCGCCAGCGGCGGGCAAGAAGATGGTGTTCCCGTTGGGACCGGTTCCCAACTGACCATTCACGCCGTTGCGCTGAGTCCACTGCCAAGTACAGTTGTCTATAAGTTCCTGAATCTGCTCCAGCGACGGCATGCGGCCGCCAGGATAATGGGCACACGCCGCGTCGTCAGACGGATCCAGCTCCGTCTTGTTATCCACGAAGCCGTTGTAGCCATAGTAGCTGTAGGTGCAATACTTTGTATAACCTGAATAGCAATAGCCATACGCATCTTGATACTCTTGTAACCACTTGTAGGTGCTCCAGTCATAATAGTCCTTTGGCTCGGTCTCGCCCCAGGAGAAGTAGTCACCGTAGTCCTCGGGAGCACTGGCGCCCACGTTGCGCGTCGCCCACAGTGTGCCGCTGGGCAGGCCCAGGTCTACCCAATCGCCCTCAACGGGAGGTGACACAGGATTATCAGGCCAAGATCCACTCAACAGGTAATCTACTAGACATGTCACGTCCGAGATGTTGGAGTCTCCTTCTTGATCCACGTCTCCTTCTGGAACCCCTGCCAACAAGTTATCAATTAAGCAGGCCACATCTGAAATATTGACTGCTCCATCCCGGTCCACATCGCCGCGAGGAAACTCTTGTGCACCGGCCGTGAATAAGGCCAACGTCCACAATAACACTCCTAAAAAAATCGATCTTTTCTTCATAATAAATCATTTATAAATAGTACTACAAAAAGTCATTTCACAAGTTCTCTGTAACATCGAAAATAGCCATTCAAAAATGTCTTCAACAGTGATAATCATCTGTTCTTTTACTCGTGATATAAACATAATGGACAAAATTATGTGGTTGTTAATTTGGCAAAGTTACAATTTATATCGGAATTCTGGAACAAATCCGTTCATCTTTTATGTCACCAGCAAAACCATGTGTCTGAATAAAAGATACGTCTCACCCGAAGGGTGTCCTCTGCGTAACCGACAGCATCATCACTAGCCTGAGCGTAGCGAGGGGACCGATGGCTCCGCTGGTGGCCCGGGTGCAGAACCTCTACATCCGGCAGATCACCCTCAAGATGGAAACTGCCGCCTCGATGACCAAGGTCAAGGGCATCCTGCGCGACCTGTACGAGCGCATGCTTGCCGCCGATGCCCGCATGAAGACGGTGAAACTCTACTACGACGTCGATCCCGTGTGACCTTCAAGAGCGAGCCACAGGCTCGCAATACCCAAACAAAACGGCCAAGCCAAAGCTGGCGCCAACTATCCCGAACGCGAGCCAAAGGCTCGCAATACGAAACAAGACTGAAAAACCAAAACTGCCTGCAAAGATGGGGGTGATGGAAAAAAGAGGTGGGAATGATGGTGTGTAATTGGTTTTTTTGTGGTAATTTTGTGCCTTGATTTTGAGCAAGAACTACTAAAATAGAAGATAACTCATTAATTATGAAACTGATAGACGGAAAAATGACCGCTGCTGCCATCAAGGAAGAGATTAAGGCAGAAGTGGACCAGATGATAGCCGCGGGAATGAAGCGCCCGCACCTGGCAGCCGTACTCGTGGGACACGACGGCGGCTCAGAAGCATACGTAAAGAACAAAGTGATTGCCTGCGAGAAGTGCGGGTTCAAGTCATCCCTCATCCGCATGGATGAAGATGCGACCGAGGAGCAACTGCTGGACTGCATCCGCAGCCTGAACGAGGATGCTGACGTTGACGGTTTCATCGTGCAACTGCCCTTGCCCAAGCACATCGACGAGCAAAAGGTCATCAACACCATCGACTACCGCAAGGACGTGGATGGCATCCACCCGATGAACGCCGGCCGCATGGCACTGGGTCTGCCCAGTTTCATCTCGGCAACGCCTCTGGGCATCATCACCTTGCTGCAGCGCTACAACATCCCCACCTCGGGCAAGAAGTGTGTGGTCCTGGGCCGCAGCAACATCGTGGGTAAGCCCATGGCTCAGCTCATGCTGCAGAAACAGCACGGCGACGCCACCGTAACCATTTGCCACAGCCACTCGTCCACGTTAAAGGAAGAGTGCCGCCAAGCCGACATCATCATTGCCGCCATCGGTCGTCCCAACTTTGTGACCGCCGACATGGTGAAAGACGGTGCTATCGTTATCGACGTGGGCACTACCCGCGTTGCCGACCCCGAAAGCAAGACCGGTTTCCGCCTGAACGGCGACGTGAAGTTTGACGAGGTAGCTCCCAAATGCGAGTACATCACCCCCGTTCCCGGCGGTGTTGGCCCCATGACCATCTGCTCGCTGATGAAAAACACACTCGCAGCCGCCAAGAAAGAGTATTTCAGTTAACAGTGAACAGTTAACAGTGAACAGTTTATAATCTGCTGAAAATTAAGGCGTTTATATAAACCACTTCCAACCAAAAATGAGGACATCCATTCAAGTGACGTCCTCATTTCTTATCTATTTACAGTCTTTAATCATTGGTTATTCTCTCGAGATGTTTTCGCTATACTAGTCAGTAGCTTTATCAACTCTTTACAATCGTTTATAATACTGTTGTACTCTACATCAGACAGAAAACCCGTTTTATTCAGCAGATCCAACCAATATTCAGTCTCGGCAGCTTCTTTAAGTGAGATAAATACTTTTGCAATGAAATCATTGCGGCTAATAGCATACATCGCCTCCGAGAGATTAGCACCAATGGAAGTACCACTGCGCAATAACTGCTTAGACATGACAAACTCGTGCTTGTCGCTACACAAGAATTTGTAAAGTTTCACTATCCTAATAGCGAAACTCTTACTCTTGTCTAAAGTCAAACTATCAGCCATATCTCTTTTCTGTTAACTGTTAACTGTTAACTATTCACTGTTAACTGTAAACTTTGTTTAATCGAAGAGACCTTCGGTGGCATCGTCTTGGCCGCCTCCGCCGCCATCGCCGGCGTCACCGCCACCGCCACCACCGCCGTGCCAGCCACCGCCGCCACCGCCGTAGTAGCCGCTGAGTTCGTCACCACAAGCGTTGAAGCCCTTGGGGAACTCAAACTTGGTGCTCTGCTTGTAGGGCAAGTTCTTGTCGTCATAGATCCACTTCATGAAGTAACCCAGGATGGGAAGTGCGGCTTCGGCACCTTGACCCATAGCCATGCTGTTAAAGTGGATGTAGCGTTCCTCGCCACCGACCCAAACGCCAGTCACCAGCTCGGGTGTGAAGCCCATGAACCAACCGTCGCTGTGGAAGTTGGTGGTACCGGTCTTACCGCCCATGTCGGCTGTGATGCCGTAGGCGTAACGCAGACGGGCACCTGTACCGCCATCCACTACCTCGAGCAGCATCGAGAGCATCTTCAGGTAAGTATCCTCACTCATGATCTCGGTCTGACTGCCTGTGAACTCAGCCAGCACGTTGCCGCGGTTGTCGGTAATGCGCGACACGTACACCGGCTCGACACGCATGCCACCGTTGGCAAAAGCCGAATAGGCAGCGACCATCTCACGCAGCGAGACTTCGCAAGAGCCAAGGCTCAATGCAGGCACGGGATCCAGATAGCTGGTGATACCAAAGCTGTGCATCCACTTGGCCAGTTCCTCGGGCGTCATGGTATAGTAGCCGTTGCGCTCAATCCAGTTCTCACGCGTGCCACGCATGAATCCTGCCGAAATCCAGTTCTTGGAGTACTTCAAGGCGTTGCGCAGGTCCATGCCGCCGCCGCTACCCTCGTTGGCAGGATTGTAAACCTCGTTGTTCCAGATGATATTGGGGGCACCGCCGGGACGGGTCGAGCAAGGCGTCAAACCACCGAACTCAATCGCCTGGGAATAGACGAACGGTTTTACTGTCGAACCAATCTGGCGACGGCCGGTCGATACCATATCATACTTGAAGAAACGGAAGTTGGGACCGCCCACATAGGCCTTGACAAAGCCCGTGACAGGATCCATCGACATCATCGCGCAGCGCAGGAACGACTTGGTGTACAACAGCGAGTCGAGCGGCGACATCTGTGCGTCAAAGCCACCGTCATAGTTGAACAGATGCATCTGGACAGGCTTCTTGAAGTTGTCCATGATCTCGGCATCGCTCAGGCCCTGCTGCTTGAGCACACGGTAGCGCTCGCTGTGGCGGATGGCCGCATTGATGAGCGCCTGCTTGCCAGCACTCGAGAGCTCGTTCCTGTTGTTGGTATAAGGATTCTTGGTGCCGCCGCGCTCACGCAGGAAAGCGGGCTGCAGCGTCTTGCTCATGTGCTTGTGGACAGCCTTCTCGGCATACTCCTGCATGCGCGAGTCGATGGTGGTGTAAATCTTGAGGCCGTCGGTATATATATCATAATGTGAACCGTCGGGCTTGGTGTTCTTGTTGCACCAGCCGAACAGGGGATTCACGGCCCAAGCCACCGAGTCGTCGATGAAGGCCTGCTGATTCCACGACGGATAATCCTTGCGGTTGGGCTTCTTGGCCATCATCACACGGCGCAGCTCCTCGCGGAAGTAAGGTGCGGGGCCGTCGTTATGGTCCAGTTTCTTGAACTTGATTTCGAGCGGCAAGGTCTTGAGCTGCTCACACTCGGCCTCGCTCAGGAATCCGGCCTTGACCATCTGCTCAAACACCACATTGCGGCGCTGGCGCGTGCGCTCGGTGTAACGCACGGGGTTGTAGTAGGAAGGATTCTTGCACATGCCCACCAGCGTTGCTGCCTCCTGGATGTTCAGGTCCTTGGGATCCTTGTCAAAATAGACCTCTGAGGCCATCTTGATACCCACGGCATTGTTGAGGAAGTCAAACTGGTTGAAGTACATCTTGATGATCTCGTCCTTGGTGTAATAGCGCTCCAACTTGACCGCGATGACCCACTCCACGGGCTTTTTCAAGGCGCGTTCAAAGATGTTGTGGCTCTCGGGCGAGTAGAGCTGCTTGGCGAGCTGCTGGGTGATGGTACTGCCACCACCGGCGCTCTTCTGTCCCATGATGATGCGCTTGATCACGGCACGGCCAATCGCCTTGAGGTCGATGCCCGAGTGCTCGTCAAAGCGGGAGTCCTCGGTAGCAATCAGCGCCTCGGTCAAGCGGGGCGACATCTCGTCAAAGTCCACATAGATGCGGTTGCTGCGGCTGCGGTAATAGCGGCCCATCTCCACACCGTCGGCACTGTAGATAGTCGAGGCGAACTTGTCGGTGGGGTTCTTCAACTGGTCGATGGGCGGCATGTAGCCGATCACACCATTGTAAATCAACACGAACATCAGCGTCAGCAGGCCCACAAAGATGGCAAACCACGTCCACATCTTGCGGGTGATGCTGCGGCTTTTGTTCTTCTTCCCATTAGTTTTATTGCTCATATCTTGGTCTAGTTATATACATTAATATGTTACCAATCAACCCATTGGCAAAAACCAACGAGGAAAATGGCACTTAATAACCTGCAAATATAATGTTTTTTTTTAGTTTTTAGTCTTTAGTGCCCTGTTTTTATTACCTTTGTGCCCATGCAATACGTTGGTGAGCTGATTTCGATAGGGGTGGCTTTCTCATGGACGGCCACGGCCCTGCTGAGCGAGTTCGGGAGCAAGCGCATGGGCAACCTGACGCTGAACCTGATGCGCATGGTGATAGCCCTCATTTTCTCATGCATCATGTTTTGGGTCCTGTCGGGATCTCCCCTGCCCGCCGGTGCCAGCAATGAGGCCTACCTGTGGATGATGCTGTCGGGGCTGGTGGGCTATGTCATCGGTGACTTTTGCCTGTTCCAGTGCTACATCATCATCGGCTCGAAGTTCGGCCAACTGTTCATGACCCTGGCCCCCATCACCGCCGCCATCATGGCCTGGTTCACGCTAGGCCAGGAAATACGCCCCACCGCCATTCTCGCCATGATTGTCACGCTAGCCGGTATTGCCATTACCGTGCTGGGACGCGGCGACAACCACAAGCTGTCGCTCAAGCTGCCGCTTTCGGGCGTGCTGTTTGCCATCGGCGCCGCTGTGTGCCAGGGCGTAGGACTGGTGTTGAGCAAGATAGGCATGGACCACTACGAGGCCACGCTCACAACCGACCTGGCAGGATGGATGCTGCCGTTCCACGCCAATTTCTTCCGCTGCATTGCGGGAACCATCGGTTTCGCCATACTGATGGCATTCAAGGAAGGTTTCAAGCCTCTGGTCAATGGCGTGAAGGACCGTGTGGGAATGACCGCCGCCATAGCGACAACCATTTTCGGTCCGTTTGTGGGTGTGGGAGCATCGCTGCTGGCTGTTCAATATACCGCCGCCGGCATTGCCAGCACCCTGATGGCATTGACACCTATCATTATTATCCTGCCCGCATGGTGGCTGTTCAAGCAGCCCATCACCATGAAGAGCCTGCTGGGCGCCTTCATCTCGGTGATTGGCGTGTCGCTGTTCTTCTTGCTCTAGTTACTCCCCTGAAAGTTTGCGGGGGGAATGTTAAAATTCACGAATTTGACTGATTATTGAGGCGTCTGCAACAACAGGCGCTTGAATGCCGTGAAGCCGTTGGGCATCGGGGTGATGTGCAGGTCGCCGTTAATGAAACGGGCGAGTTGTGACGGCAGCGCGACAGGTTCCTGAATGATGTGCTCCATGAGCGTCTTGAGCTTGGCTGGATGTGCCGTGGCTAGAGCCAGGCCCGTCTCATCGGGCTGAAGGTCCTCGCCCAGTGCACGATAGGCTACCGCCGTGTGGGGGTCAAGCAGATAATTCTCGTCACGATAAGTCCTCAGGATGGTGTCGATGATCTGGCTATCATCATAGCTGTAGGCATGAAGATGACGGCAGATGTTATCGTGGGAGCCCAGCAGGTCCACAATGCGGCCAAAGTTGTTGGGACAACCCGCATCCAGTGCCGGAGCGATACTGTATTGGGTGGGCTTGGGTGTGAAACGGCCCGTATTGATATAGTTGTAGAAGATGTTGTTCTGGTTCTCAACACTGACAAACCGCTTGACAGGCAAACCCATCGCCTGCGCCATCAATCCACTGGCCAGGTTGCCCAGATTGGAACAGGGCACCGAAATCACGAGCTGGCTCGTATCCACATGCTGCCTGACCAGTTGCACGTAGGCCCAGAAGTAATACACCATCTGCGGGATGATGCGGGCATAGTTGATGGACATCGCGCTGGTCAAGCGCAAGGCATCGTTGAGTTCAGCATCCATGAAGGCCCTCTCGACCAGCGACTTGCAGTCATCAAAAGAGCCATTGACCTCGATTGCGGTCACATTCTCGCCCAGCGATGCGAACTGCGACAGTTGAATGATGTTGACCGTCCCGCGGGGATATAGCACAAAAACGTTCACTCCCGGCATGAGCCAGAAACTGTTGGCTACGGCACTGCCGGTATCGCCGCTGGTGGGCACCAGCACATTGAGCGTGCTCCACTCGGGATGGCGGGTACGGTAATAATTGAGCAAACGAGCCATGAACCGCGTGCCCACGTCCTTGAACGCCATGGTGGGACCGTGGAAGAGCTCCAAGACATATTTGTTCTGGGCCGTCTGGACCAACGGAATGTCGAAGTCGAAGGCATCGAACACGATGTCGTGAAGGACATCGGCCGGGACATCGCCCTTGAGGGCAAACGAAGCCACCGCATAGGCAACTTCCTGCAGTGTCATCGCCCCCATGTTGCGCAAGAAAGCCTTGGGCAATCGCGGCAAGTTCTCGGGCATATAGAGTCCGCCATCGGGGGCAAGCCCCTTGCAGACCGCCTGCTCGAGCGATGCTGTGTGTTGATGGTTATTAGTACTGTAGTAATTCATTTACGCCTCGTCTACTATCACGGTTCCAGGGGCACCAGGGTTGAATGTGTTCTTGACCCAAACGGGGATGTGCTTCATCGCCACGGGAGCGATGGTGGGCGGATAGATGACCTTGGCCCCAGCATCACACATCTCCTGTGCCTGGGCATAGGTCATCTGCGGGATGACGGTCGCATCGGGGTGGGTGCGCGGGTCGGCGGTCATAAAGCCATCCACATCGGTCCAAATCTCGAGCGCATCGGCATCCAGCAAAGATGCCAAAATGGCAGCCGTATAGTCACTGCCGCCACGGCCCAGATTGGTCACCGCGCCCGACTCGGTATCTCGCGAAATAAATCCTTGGGCCACGTGCACGCCGCCCTCAGCCAATGAGGCAAAATCAGCCTTGACCAAGCGCTCGGTTTCCTCCCAGTCGAGAATGCGCCCGGCGCCATCGGGACGAGTGCGCATGTAATTGAGTGACAAGTGGGGAACACCGTCCTCGAACATGCCCGTAACAATCGCCGACGACAGGATTTCGCCATGGGCGACAATGGCATCGCACACCCGCTCGATCTCATCCACGGGCATGTGCGGATTGGTGGCCAATGCGAGGTAATAAGGCTTGAGACTGTCATCGAAGAAGTGGTCGATGGTGGCATGCACCTGTTCACGCATGGGTTCTACCACCACTCCGTCGATGGCGTCGTGGTGGCGCTTGCGTGCAGCTTCCAGGATGTCGAGACACGAAATGTCGCGTTGCTGCGCCTGCTCGCACATCGCCAGCAGCTGATTGGTGAAACCACCCATAGCCGACACCACCACAATGACAGGTTTAGGCTCGGCATTGACTATATCCCTGAGGTTAAGCAGACTCTCGATGCTACCCACCGAGGTTCCGCCAAATTTCATCACTTTCATTGCTATCGGTATTGTTGTTCTTTTTCTAATTTAATAACGTGAAAAAACATGATTTATTAGAGTTGATAGCAAATATTGCGCCATAAACGGCTTTGATGTGCCCCTGACTCTCATTTTTTCCAAAAACGAACTGATTTAGTCATTTTTTTACTACCTTTGCAAACATGAACGACTGGGACCAGGACATTTATCACCTGAACGATGAGCAACCGCAGCCCCAACGAGGGTCGCTGCTGGTGGCCAAACCCACTGTGGGCGACTTTTTTTTCAAACGGTCGCTGATACTCATCGTTGACCCCGACGAGGGTGACGGTGCCATGGGTGTCGTGGTTAACCATTACACGGGCTACAACCTGCGTGACATCATGCCCGAGATTGAGACCGTGGAAGAAATTCCCCTGTTTCTGGGCGGTCCCGTGGGTCCGCAGATGCTGTTCTACATGCACACCCTGGGCCCCGAAGTCATCCCCCAGGCCATCGAAGTGGGCGACGGTGTGTGGTTTGGCGGCGAGTTTGACGCCATCAAGCGATATGTGGAGCTGGGTGGCCCTGTAGAAGGGCGCATGAAGTTCATCGTGGGCTATAGCGGATGGGGCAAAGGTCAGATTGCCAGCGAGTTGAAACGCCACGACTGGGCCGTGCTCAATCAAGGCGACCGCAACCTGCTCATGGGTGACGGCGACGATGACCAGTGGCGCGATGCCGTCGCACGCTTCGGCAACCGTTACCGCCTGTGGCTGAATCTTCCCAGCGACCCCACCAACAATTAACCATAAAAGAAAAGAATGAGCATAATCATCGGCATAGACGTGGGCGGAAGCACTACCAAGATTGTGGGTATCGAAAACGGCACCCTGTACAAGTCGCCCATGAACATCAGTGCCAACGACCCCATTACCTCGCTGTTTGGTGCCTTTGGCAAATACCTGTATGACAACGATATCGCGCTCGAGGATGTCGAGCAGGTCATGCTCACTGGCGTGGGCGCCAGTGGCGTGAGCATGCCCATCTATGGCTTGCCCACGACTCACGTCGACGAGTTCCTGGCCGACGGACTGGGCGCACGGTTTGACAGCGGTCTGGAAAAACTTGTTGTCGTATCGATGGGTACCGGAACCACACTGGTGCGCGTCGATGGCGACGAAATCAGCCACATCGGCGGCATCTCGATGGGCGGCGGCACCCTGCAAGGTCTGTCGAACCTGATGCTCAAGACCGACCGCATTGCCGATATCGTGGAAATGGCATCTCATGGCGACATCTCGCACATCAACCTGCAAATCAAGGACATCAGCAAGGGGCACATCGAGAATCTGCCCATGCATGCCACGGCATCGCTGTTTGGCAAGGCTGTGAGCGGGAATGCCACCCAGGAAGACATCGCCAAGGGACTGATCTGCATGGTGCTTGAGACCATCGGCTCGTGTGCTGTGCTGTCACAAATCAATCACGGCATCAAGGATTTTGTCCTGATCGGCAACCTGACACAACTGCCCGAGTGCGGACTGATCTTCCCGATGATGGAGAACCTGTATAACGTGCGGTTCATCATCCCCGAGCATGCCCGCTACTGCACTGCCCTGGGAGCCGCATTGTCCTATCAAACGAATGCCCAACAGGGTTAAAACCAATGAATATGGAGCTGACAGTTGTTATCGTCAATTACCGCGTGAAATACCTGCTGGAGCAGACACTGCGTTCGGTGGAGGAAGCCATGCAAGGCATGACTGGCGAGGTCATTGTTGTCGATAACCTCTCGATGGATGACAGCATCGCCTTCTCGCGCGAGCGCCATCCCGATGTCACCTTCATCGAAAACCAGGAGAACGTGGGCTTTGCCCGTGCCAACAACCAGGCCATCATGCAGGCCCGCGGCCAGTACACCCTGATTCTCAACCCTGACACCATCATCACCCCGCAATGCCTGCAAGAAGGCATCGCCTGGATGCAGTCCCACCCCAAGTGTGGAGCCATCGGGGCCCGCATGATGGACGCCAACGGCGTGTTCCTGCCCGAAAGCAAACGGGCATTCCCCACTCCGTGGGTGTCGTTCTGCAAAATCTTCGGCTTGTCCAAACTGTTCCCCCGCTCGCCCTGGTTCGCCAAGTACCACCTGCGTTACCTGAGCGACCTGGAGCCCCAGTGCATCGACATCCTGTCGGGGGCCTACATGCTGTGCCGCACGAGCGTGCTGCAACAGTTGGGCGGTTTTGACGAAGACTTCTTCATGTATGGCGAGGACATCGACTTGAGCTACCGCATCGTGCGTGCAGGCTACGAGAACTGGTTCCTTCCCACCCCCATGATCCATTACAAGGGCGAGAGCACCCACAAGGACTCGATGCGCTACGTCAAGGTGTTCTATGACGCCATGCTCATCTTCTACCGCAAACATTTTCCTCGTTTCAACGTCATCTTCTACCCCATTGTCAAACTGGGAGTGATGGTGCGTGCCGGACTGGCTATGGTCCGTCGCCTGTTCAAGCGAGTATTGCCCGCAGGCAGCAAGTCGGCCAGCGTGCAATGGCCTTGGGTCATTATCAGCACCGATGCCGCCAGCGTTGCCCAGCGGACCGACATCGGCGAGTACAAGACCTCTATCCCACCCGCCGGCTGCTACAATGTGCTCATTGACAACGGCTGCCACACCTGCGCGCAGGTTGTGGAGTACATTCGCGAACATGGTGACGATCATCGTCTCGCTTTTCACATTTTTGCCGACCAACACGGCATCATCATCTCACCCAAAATGTCATGAAACAATTACTGAGTAACGATATCGTCACCTTGCGCCCGCTAGAGCCCACCGACCTGGACCTGCTCTACCGCTGGGAAAACGACACCGCCTTGTGGGTGGTGAGCGACACCGTCGCCCCCTATTCGCGCAAAGCGTTATGGCAATATCTGGAAGAGTACACAGGGGACATCTACACCCAGCGCCAGCTGCGCCTGATGATTACCCTGACCGGGGACGGCACCGCTGTGGGTACCGTCGATTTCCTGAATTTCGACCCGCTGAACAACCGCGCCGAGCTGGGGCTCTTTATCATCGATGAACAGAGGGGCAAAGGTATGGGCCATCATGCGCTGGACCTGATCACGGCCTACGCCCGCGAGCACATCGGGCTCAAGCAACTGTATGTGTTCATCTCCACCGACAATGTGGCCTGCTTGCGCCTGTTTGAGCATCACGGATACAGGGAAGTGGGTGTGATCAATTCATGGGTCAAACGAGGACAGAACTATCAGGACGTTGTCCTGATGCAAATGATTTTGTAATCCCACTGCAGGCATGGCACGAGACAATAGAATAGATTCCATCAAGGGACTGCTGATCATCCTGGTCATCCTGGGTCACCTTATCATCGCGCTTGATAACTACAACTTTATCAACCACTGCGTGATGGGACTCATCTATATCTTCCACATGCCCCTGTTCATTCTCATATCGGGTTATGTGACCAAGCACCCCGAGAGCCAGCAGCCACGAGACATGTGGAAGACTGTGGGCAACATCATGGTTACCCTCATCATTTTCCAATTCATCTCAAGCCTGAGGATATACCTCTATCACGGCGACGTGCTCTCGTCCCTCAAGGGGTTCCCCTTCGGCATCCTGTGGTACCTGTTCAGCCTCATCTGCTGGCGCATCATGCTCTATTACACGCCCAAGGCACTGCTGAACCGCCCGTTACTGTATCTGATTATCGCCATAGCGGTATCGATGTTGAGCGGTGTGTTCCATCTGGGAACCTTCCTGTCGGTGCAGCGCACGCTCAATTTCTACTTCTTCTTCCTGCTTGGCTTCTACTACCGTCAAGGCGTCTTCAACACCCCGCTGTGGCACAACAACAAGCTGCACATTGCCGTGCTGGTGGTAATGATGCCGTTGCTGCTGTGGCTGTTTCCGCGATGCGGAAACGTCATGAACGGTGCCGACTATTACGGCATCGCCGGCCTGCCCCAGAAGGCTATGGTGCTGATGTGCTCCATCCCCATGACCCTGCTCATGTTCAACATCATCCCCGACATCAAGGTGCTGCGTCCCATCGGCAAAGACAGCCTGTTCTACTACTTGTACCACATGCTCTTCCTGGCGATTGTCACCGGTCCGCTGGTCAAGTCCTACGGGTTGCCCCGCACGTTACCCTTCATCCTGCTCTACACGGCATTCACACTGCTCGCGCTGGTGGTATTGCACAAGATACCGTTCTTCAGGTGGCTCATTCATCCCACCTTCAAGAAACGGGCCAAGGACGCCAACAGCTAGTCAACCCGAACAATCTCTTGTCACAACAAAAAATGAATCTGGGCTCTCACACCTAATGGTGATTGAGAGCCCAGATTCATTATCTCTTCAATTTGTCCAGTATGGCCCGATTTTTTACTTGAGTTGTGCCAGCATGTGCTCGTCGGGGTCGACAGCTACAATCACGCCGCTTGCATCGAGCAAGAACGAATGGTAACCCTCGTCAAGGCGCCAGTGCTTGATGATATCGTCCTGCACATCGACCGATGAATAGAACTGGGCCGAACGGTCCAAATTGTCAAGGGCAATGGTACTGTTGAACACGCTCATGCTGCGGTCCATGTTTACCGAAACGTGGACGAAATGCTTGCCGGCATCTCTCGAGAGGCGGTCATAGCGCATGTTGTCAAGTCGCGACTGGGCATCGGCCGATGACCAGAAGGTGAGCAGCACATTGCTGCCACGGTGCTGTTGTAATGGTGACAAGCCATTGTTACAATTACCCAGTGCTAGAGCCGGTGCCTTGTATCCAATGCGGGAGTCGGCCGGGGCCGAATAGTAGGCCGAAGTAAACAAGGTTAACAACCCTAAAACGGCAATCGTCAATAACGTCTTATTCATTCAGTTATCATTTTGTTTCACATTCCGAGTCACAGCGAGCCTTTCACAGTTCGGCCATAACCCCTGTCACATCAGAGCCGATATGTCGTCTCCTTTGAGCGTGCAAAATTACGAAAAAAAAGTTATTAACAACCCATCAGGAGCCAAAAATCAGCATTTTTGACGTTTTTTTATACTTAATCCACTCATTCAAAATCCATATCTTGTTAAAAATATCAGTCGTGTGCTTTGCCATTCAGGCAAAAAGTTCTAATTTTGCGGCGCTAATTATCAACCAAAGAAAATGAAGAAAATTAAGTCTATAGCTCTTTTGCTCATGAGCTTGCTTGTTGTGGCAGGAATTCCCGCCTCTTGCGGCATTACCCACGAAGATCCTGAATATCCCTCCTATGTATCTTACACCATCTCGGCTGGCACCGTCTCGTTTGAGGGTCCCGACCAGTTGCTGCTTGATCTTGATGCCTGGATCGCAGCCAACCAGATCGTTTATGATACAAAGGTCAACTATTCCACCGGCGAATCATCAGAGTTCACAGCTAGCGACGCCGAGGCCATCAAGAAGTATAACGAGACTTTCCTGCCCAAATTCAGAGCCCACCTCAACGACGTGACTGCATCATTGAACAAGGGTACCTATGGCAAGGATGTGACGGTGAAAGCTACTTTCTATGTCTTCGCATCCCGACTCCAAGGCAAAGGTGGCGATTTGAAGTATGAGCACATTGACTTCAATTATCCCAACGCTTTCTAAAACCGACAATGGCAAAACTGGCAATCAGTGACGACTGGTGGACCGCTCCCGCCGAGGGTGAGAACGGCAACCTTGTCCTTGTCACCGGCCGCCGGTCGATGGATAACATTATCCAGACCGGCCTGTACCGCTATCGTATCGAAGTGACCTGGCCCTACCAGGGCGATGACAAAGCGTTGCCGACCTATGCCGACAGCAAGGTGATGGAAGAAATCACCGATGCTCTCAACGAGAGCTTCGACCGTGACCCTGTGGCCATTCTCACCGGCATCTATACGGGCGACAGCCAACGCAACTGGGTGTTCTATACCCGCAGCCTGCACATCTTCCAGCGTAAGTTCAACGAGGTTATGGCCCCCTTCCCTGCCCTGCCCTTGCAATTTGAGGCCGAGGAAGATCCCGATTGGCTGGAATACCGCGAGATGTGCGAGTGCGAAGTCGGTGACTCGGGCGAGTAACCGATTCATTCTCTCATTAAATTATTATCGATCCCAATAGCCCTGCGGGGCAAATGCGAATTTCGCTAATTCTACGAACTTGTCATATATTTTACTTCATGACAATTAGTCGAATTAGCGAAATTCATTATAAGATTATCTAGTCAAATCGACTATCCCTGAAAGCATTTTCCTGTTCCCTCTAGGTTACCAATCATCTTCTACTAAATTTCCCAGGATTACATCAATCACCCTATTGACGTCAGCAATATTTACCTGTTGATCAAGATCAATGTCGGCGCGACCATCGTATTCGTCGGCATCCTTGTATCCCAGGATTATGTCAATCAGGCAGTTAACGTCAGCAATATTCACCTCGCCGTCACCATTCACGTCGCAGGGAATCGTAATAATCGATCGCCTTTGGATAAATGTACAGTCCTTATAATCGCCATAAATAGCAAATCTCACTACCGCCTTACGGAAAAACACACTTCTGGGGAGCGGCTGGGCGGTGACAATAGCCGTGACCAGGTCGTCGAACTGGCCGGTTTCATCCCCATCAACCAGTTCAATGTCGAGCCATTCGGGCAAATCCCCACCCGAGCAGGTCATTGACCACTCATCATCTGAGCTGGGACTGCTCGAAAGAAAATAGATTTCAATACTCGGCACTTCGCTTTCATTGTACTCAAAGGCGATGTCCTCAGGAAAAGCGAACTCACCGTCCTCCCTGTCATCAGCAAATACCAGATAGGGCTGTTCCACACCGATGAAAATGCTGAGGCCCGTCTTCATTGTCGTCGTCCCGCCGCCAAAGTAGTTGTTCAAACCCTTCCAGTAGTATTCACCGGTAAAGTGGCGAATGGGGTTACCTGCATCATCATAGGCGGTGTCGCCGTTCTCGTCAAACTCATACTCAAAGACGCCCTGTTTGAGATAGGCCAATTCTCCATAGCCTTCATCCACCTGGTCGTCGGTAGAAACAAAAGCACTGAACTCAACCAGGTCTTCCATTCCCTCATCATTATACCCATCGATGCAAATCATGATGGGGTCATCGATCATGGGACAATACTCAAAGGTCAAATCGGGGTCCAACTCATCGTGATCATAGAGCGTGAAGGTAATCAGGCCATTGTTGGCCTCACCGGTAGTGGGAGTAACAACCGCCTCACCGGTCACGATGAGTTCGCCTGGCACGACAGGCAGCGTTGCACTGCCATTGTCCTGATAAGCCGGAATCCCATCCAGCTTATACACCTTACAGGTGAGCGTGACAGGTGCATTAACCACCATGCCTACCATGCTGGCATTGTTATAAGCAGCCTGGAGATAAACGTTCTTGAGCAAATAGGGATGCTCGGGTTTCTCAAAGCACTGAGCGATGCCATCGACATGGGAGGCATTCTTGCCAAACCACCATCCATACTCATTGTCACCCCACGGGTCAGCACCATAATAACGCGAGATCATGCCCGACTGCCGGTCGTTATAACGTCCACCAGGGCACATCGTTTTGCTGGATAACAGTAAATCCACCTTCTCATCGCCATAGTAAGCGCCAAAATCGGTCTCCGCAACAATGGTAGCCCCTCCGTGACCATTAACTATGCTTCCATCGAATGGATTGTAGGAGTGTATCGCATAAGGGTAACGGAACGAATACATCTGTCCCATGTCTCCATTTTGAAGAACAGAAAAAAGAGGAGAGTCATGATCGCCTTTTTCGGAATTCTCTACAACCGATAACGGCTTGCCGCCTGTTCCATATTCCTCATAATTCCACAATAAGATGTCATTCTCGTCGGCGCCCTCGACAAAGCCCTGGTAAGTATAGTCGCTATAGGGCTTCATCAGCATATAAGTATTAGAGCCGTCATTGTATAGACCAACTCCATCAACGACCATATAAGGCGAATGGAAGGCGCCCGCCGGGCGGCGATAATAGATATTGAGCGGCCCTGCACTACGCCGCGGAGGCAAGACGTTCGCGCTGGGAGCGTCGGTTTTCATTTCTCGGGTTAATACTTGAGGTTGGACAAGGGTTAATGGCCTTGAGTGCTGCACACTCTCCGAGCCTTTTTCCTGAGCTCCTGCGCCCAACGCCATGAGCGAGGCCACTGCCATGAGTAAAAATTTCTTATTCATAATCAGATTGATTAATTATTAATAAAAATATGATTCTTTTTCCCTTTTTTGCCTTCAGACCGCAAATATAGACATAAAATCTTAATATTCAAACAAAATCATTAAAAAAAGCAGAGGCGCAAATGATCAAGTTGCGCCTCTGCCTTTAATAAGGTAATATTTCGGAAGGAAATTACATGTTCATGCCACCATCGACCTGGATGACCTGGCCGGTGACGTAGCTCGACATCTCACTGGCGAGGAAGGTAGCCACATTGGCAATGTCCTCGACAGTGCCGCTGCGGCGCAGGGGGATGCGCTGGCACCACTCCTGGCGTACTTCTTCGGACAGGGCCTTGGTCATGTCGGTATCGATGAAGCCTGGAGCGATGGCGTTGGCGCGGATGCGACGACGACCCACCTCCTGGGCGATGCTCTTGGCCAGAGCGATGAGGCCGGCCTTGCTGGCAGCGTAATTGGCCTGTCCGGCATTACCGTGAACACCCACTACCGATGACATGTTGATGATCGAATTATCAACAGGCTGACGCATCATAATAGGGGTTACAGCGTGGATGAAGTTGAACGCGCTCTTGAGATTAACGGCGATAACGTCATCCCACTGCTTCTCGTTCATGCGCATCATGATGGCATCCTTGGTGATACCGGCGTTGTTGACCAGAATATCGATGTGACCAAAATCCTCGTGGATCTGCTTCACCACAGCCTCAGTTTCCTCGAAGCTGGCAGCATTGCTGGCATAGCCTTTAACCTGTACGCCTAAGGCGGCGATTTCCTGCTCGGTCTGCTTGCCATTCTCGTCAATGACGAGGTCGGTGAATGCGATATCGGCTCCCTCGGAAGCGAACTTCAGGGCGATGGCCTTGCCGATGCCCCTGGCAGCTCCAGTGATGAGCGCCACTTTTCCTACTAACAAATTCATTGTCTCTAATTAATTATATGGTTATTAATGTTGTTTTCTTCAAACAATTGGCCTGCAAAGGTAGTAAATATTATTGAGACTACAAAATGTGCTCGCTGCAGCGAGCACATTAGGGATAAGTGAGGATGTGTCATCATTCGCCTCAGGATTTTCAATCGGCCTATCGGCCGAAAAATTAAACAAAATTATTAATATAATTATTTAATTTTTATACAAATTTTTGTGTAATTTCTCCGTGCGAAGCGCGGACATTAATACATGCTTGATTTATGACACTCCGCCACTAAACTTTAAACATTAAACTGCGGGCATCAGGGCCAGTTGCCGCTCAGCAGGTAGTCGATGAGGGCGGTGACGTCGCTGATGTTGACACTGCCGTCGTTGTTGCAGTCGGCTGCAGCGCTTGCCGATCCAGTGCCTAGCAGCAGGTCAATCAGGGTTGTCAAGTCGCTAATATTGACGCTGCTATCACCGTTCACGTCGCCACGCATTGTCTTGGGAGCAATCTTGATATTGTCCAAGGCGAAGTAGTCGCCCACGCCATTGTCACTGACATCCTTGTGATAGAACCAACGCAGTTGGTAGGTGACATTGGGCTGCAGTTCATAAGTGAAGGTCTCCCAATCGTTGTCACGGGCTC
>JAEEGI010003615.1_pt1 | contig 36725 bp, 32 predicted proteins | sample 8958751 | NCBI WGS metagenome assembly JAEEGI01 (sample SAMN16246545, study PRJNA631951) | gut metagenome | biome: gut microbiome; feature: rumen; material: KS-attached | host: Bos | place: Iran: Karaj | collected 2018-10 | reverse complement strand
AGCAACCTGTCGTATATTCTGTTCGTCGCGGCGCTGATGAGCGAGGCCGGCATGAAGGCTGCGTTTTTGCATCTCGTGTGCCACGGACTTATGAAGATCACACTGTTCTACTGCATCGGCGCGATCATGATCAAGACCGGCCGCAAATACCTCTGGGAGATGGACGGCATTGCCCGGAAGATGCCGGTTATTATGAGTGTTTACACCGTAGCGGGAATCGCCCTGATCGGCATTCCTCCGTTCTGCGGTTTCATCAGCAAATGGTACATCGCCCAGGCGGCGGTGCAGAGCGGCGCGGAAGGCGCCGGAGCGTTTGCGTACCTCGGGCTTGCCGCAGTCATGCTTTCCGCGTTTCTGACGGCAGCGTATATCATGCAGCTCGTGATCCGTGCATGGACACCGGTCAGCAAAGAGGAGACCGTCCCCGCAGTATACGGCGAGGGCCGTCCCGGCGCGAGGATGTGCGTTCCGCTTATTATTCTTGCGATTGCCATTATCGTGATCGGCCTTTTTTCGGGGCCGCTTGCGGATTTCGCGGCGAAGGTTGCCGCGGGACTTCGTTAACGAAGTATCGGGTTCGCCGATGAGAATCGTTATATAGTTTAAAAGTTTCACTCAGGAGTCGTTATGAAAGAGACCTACGGACTTCTTCTTCCGATTCTGCTTCCGATACTCGGCGGCTTTGTATGCCGTCTGACGGTTGCGGCGGGAGAGAAGAAAGAGAACAAAGCGCATATCCGGTGCGGGGAAGTCACATTTCTCGGGCTTTGTTTCGTGACGCTTATCCTGACGGTTGTGTTCGGAATCGGACCGATTCAAAACGGCGGACATGTTTTACTGAGCATTCCCGAAATCTGCGGACGCGGGATCTACTTCCGTGTGGATGAGTTCCGCGCGCTGTACGGCATTCTCGCGGCGTTCTGCTGGACGGTGAGCGCAGCCTTTGCGCTTTGGTACATGAAGGGTGAGGAAAACCGCGGACGGTACTTCTTCTATACGCTTCTGACGCTCGGCGCAACGCTCGGCGTGTTCTACGCGGCCGAGTTCTATACGCTTTTCATCTTCTTCGAGGTGATGTCGCTTGCTTCCTACCTCTGGGTTGTCCATGAGGAGGACGCGGAAGCGGTGCGCGCGTCGAAGACATACCTTGCCGTTGCCGTGATCGGCGGCCTCGTCATGCTGATGGGAATCTTCCTTCTGGAGTCGAACCTCGGTACGCTGAACCTACAGGACATTGCCAAGCTTGACCTGAGTTTATTCAATCAGAAGCAGCTCCGCGTCGCCGGATTCTGCCTGCTGTTCGGCTTCGGCGCCAAAGCCGGCGCGTTCCCGCTACACATCTGGCTTCCGAAGGCGCACCCGGTGGCACCCGCCCCGGCGTCGGCGCTTCTGTCCGGCATTCTGACGAAGGCCGGCATGTACGGAATCCTGATCCTTACCGGAAGAGTATTCGTCGGCGACACGCATTTCGGCCTGCTTCTTGTTGCCATTGCGGTCTGCACGATGCTGATAGGTTCCGTCGGCGCCCTCGTATCCGTTGACATGAAGCACATCCTTGCGTGCTCGTCCGTATCGCAGATCGGATTCATGCTCGTCGGCGCGGGCACCATGTGCATCCTTGGAAGCGAGCAGTGGCTTGCCGTACAGGGCACGCTTCTTCATATGGCGAACCATTCGCTGTTTAAGCTGGTTCTGTTCCTGTGCGCCGGAATCGTTGTCAGGAATCTTCATACGCGTGACCTGAACAAGTTAAGAGGTTTCGGCGTCGGAAGACCGTGGTTCATGGTTATCTTCCTGATCGCCGCCCTCGGCATCGCGGGTATCCCCGGACTTTCGGGCTTTGTATCGAAATCCATGCTGCACGAGTCGCTCGTTCTCTGCTACCATGAGAGCGGCCTCATATACTATAAAATCGCGGAGATTCTGTTCCTGATCGCCGGCGGCTGCACGCTTGCCTACATGCTGAAGCTGTTCCTGATCCTGTTCTTCAGGAAACCATCAAAGGAAGTGGAAGCGTTCAATCAGACGAAGAAAGCTTACCTGCCGCTTTCCTTAAAGATTCTCCTGAGCATCCCCGCAGCGGTCATCTACCTTGCCGGTACGCTTCCGGAATACCTGATGTTCCCTCTTTCGGAGCGCGCGGCCAAGCTTACGGAATACATGCCCGCCGAAGAAACGTTCCGCACATTTACCGCGGAAAATGTGAAGGGAGCCGTCATCTCCTGCACGATCGGACTGCTGCTCTGGTGGTTCGTCGTAAAGAAGCTGATCGAAAAACGTGTATCGAAGAACGAAACGGTTTACATAAACCGGTTCCCGGCGAAGCTGGACCTTGAAAACGCCGTGTACCGGCCGATCCTTCTGACATTTCTCCCGACCGTCTGCGGCGCGTTCTGCCGGTTCCTTGAGAGGTTTACGGAGCTTATCGCGAAGGGCGTATTCGGATTCTTAAAGCGGTTGTTCGGACTTTTGGACCGGACACCGGAGCTGACCGTTACCGGTTTACAGAGAAGCGTATTCAAGCCGGTATGCGAGACGACGACGCTTTCCGCGACACGGCGGTTAAGCAAGTTCCTCGGCAAGATAATCGGCGCTTTCGTCGTTCTTAAGAGTAAGATCACCAGAAAACCGATTGCGGAGCAGAAGAACTACACCGAGCTCGTGAACCGCGGACTTAATGACGCGAGCGAAACCGCAAAGCTCATTACAAGGAGTCTTTCCTACGGCCTTCTGGCATTTTGCGCGGGGCTTCTTGCAATGCTTGTTTACTTGTTGTATTGTTTACAGTAATTACAGATACATAAAGGAGAGAGAAAATGGCATTTTTGATTGACGGAAAGAAGATTTCTGCGGAAATCAAGGACGAACTTAAGGAGAAGGTTGCGGCTCTTAAGGAAGCCGGCAAGGAGCTTACCCTTGCGGTGATCCAGGTAGGAAACGATAAGGCTTCGACGGTATACGTCGGCAATAAAAAGAAGGCATGCGAATACATCGGCGTGCGCTCTCTTTCTTACGAGCTTCCCGAAGAGACGACCGAGGAGGAGCTGCTTAACCTGATCGCGGAGCTTAATGCCCGTGACGACGTGAACGGCATTCTCGTACAGCTTCCGCTTCCGAAGGGAATCTGCGAGGACAAGGTGCTTCTCGCGATCGATCCGAACAAGGACGTGGACGGCTTCCATCCGGTCAATGTCGGACGGCTCTGGATCGGAGACAAGGGCTTTGAGTCCTGTACGCCCGCAGGTGTCATCCAACTCCTGAAGCGCTCCGGAATTACGATTTCCGGAAAGGAATGCGTGGTGATAGGGCGCAGTAACATCGTCGGAAAACCGATGGCTGCAATGCTCCTTAGAGAGAACGGAACCGTAACCGTATGCCATTCGAGAACGAAGATTCTCTCCGAAGTAACGAAGCGGGCCGACATCCTCGTTGTGGCGATCGGAAAACCGAAGTTCATCACGGCCGAGTACGTGAAGGAGGGTGCCGTTGTCATCGACGTCGGCATTCACCGCAACGAAGACAACAAGCTGTGCGGCGATGTGGACTTTGAAAGCGTTGAGCCCGTTGCCTCCGCCATCACGCCGGTACCCGGCGGCGTAGGCCCCATGACAATCGCCATGCTGATGTGCAACGTCGTAAGAAGTGAGGAAATAAAGTGAAGGTTTGTCTGATTTCGCTCGGCTGCGACAAGAACCTTGTGGACAGCGAGAAGCTCGGCGGACTGCTCCTTGCGGCCGGTCATGAGATGACCGACGACGAAGCGGAAGCCGAAGTGATCATCATCAATACCTGCTGCTTCATTCACGATGCGAAGGAGGAGAGCATCCAGACCATCATTGAGGCGGCGGAATATAAAAAGACCGGAAAGCTTAGGCGGCTCATCATCACCGGATGCCTTGCGGAGCGCTATTCGGACGAGATCCGGGAAGCCCTTCCCGAGGTGGACGCCATAGCGGGAACAACCGCCTATGAGGACATCCCGAAGCTGATCGAAGCGAAGGGATTCGCCGTTTCGAAAAGAGACCTGTCGTATCTTCCGGACCCGGACGCAGACCGGATGCTTTCGCCGGGCAATTACGTCTCGAACCTGAAGATTGCGGAGGGCTGCGACAAATGCTGCACCTACTGCATCATCCCGAAAATCCGCGGACCGTACCGCTCGGTTCCCATGGAACGGCTCATCGCGGAGGCGGAGTACCTGGCGAAGACCGGCACGAAGGAACTGATCCTTGTAGCTCAGGAGACGACGATTTACGGCACGGACCTGTACGGACATAAGGCGCTTCCGGAGCTCCTTACAAAGCTTTGTAAGATTGAAGGAATCGAACGGATCCGGATTCAGTACTGCTACCCGGAGGAGATTACGGACGAACTCATCGGGGTGATGAAGAAGGAGCCGAAGATCTGCCGTTATCTGGACCTTCCGATCCAGCACGCCTCGGATGCGATACTTCGGAAAATGGGACGCCGCACCACAGGAAAGGAAATCGAGTCCCTGATCCGGAAGCTTCGGAAGGAACTTCCGGGAATCGCCCTTCGTACCACGCTCATTACCGGATTTCCGGGTGAGACCGAAGAGGACTTCGAAACCCTTGTGAGATTTGTCGAAAAGATGAAATTCAACCGCCTCGGGGTGTTCCCGTATTCACCCGAGGAAGGAACGGCAGCGGCGAAGATGCCCGGACGCGTGCCGAAGCGCGTGAAGGAACGCCGCAGGAACGCGGTGATGCGTCTTCAGAAGACGATATGCGCGGAATACGGAAAGAAATGCATCGGAAAGACCTTCGATGTGCTGGTGGACGGGTCCCTTCCCGAGGAGGGCGTCTGTGTCGGGCGGACCTATATGGACGCGCCCGGAATCGACGGGCTTGTCTACTTTACGGCGGACAGGGTGCTGATGTCCGGCGACATTGTTCCGGTACGGATTACCGGATCGAAAGAATATGATTTGATAGGAGAGTCAGTCAATGAATTTACCGAATAAGCTTACTATGCTCCGGGTATTTATGATTCCGGTTTTCGTGCTTCTGCTTATGTTTCCGCAGATTCCGTTTTATAACTTCATCGCTCTCGCGGTTTTCGCGATTGCGAGTTTTACGGATTTCCTGGACGGACACATCGCAAGAAAATACAATCTGGTGACGACCTTCGGAAAATTCATGGATCCGCTCGCCGACAAGATTCTCGTCTGCACGGCGCTGATTCTTCTGATTGAGTTCGGAAAGATTCCGGCTGTCGTTGTCGCTATTATCATGGCCCGTGACTTCGTTATCAGCGGTTTTCGTCTGATTGCTTCTGATAAGGGCGTTGTCATTGCGGCCGGAATGCTCGGAAAGATTAAGACGGTTGTGCAGATGATCATGTGCATGCTTCTTCTGTTCACGGCCGATGACGATTACGACGGTCTGCTGTTCGAAATCGCCGACGTGCTCGGACAGCTCGCCATGTGGTTTGCGCTTTTCTTAACCATCGCAAGTCTGGTTGTTTATATCTGGGACAACCGGGAGGTTCTTACGGACAAGAATGTAAATTCGGAGAAGCATGAGTAAAGTTGTGATCATCGGAGGAGGCGCGGCCGGCATGATGGCTGCCTGCTCGGCGGCACAGACCGGGCACAGCGTCCTTCTTCTTGAGAAAAATGAGAAGCTCGGAAAGAAAATCTACATCACGGGCAAGGGACGCTGCAACTTTACGAACGCCTGCGGCCGTGAGGAGTTTTTCGAAAATGTCATGAGCAATCCCCGTTTCTTCTACAGCGCGTTCTCCGCGTTTTCAAACGAGGATTCCATGGAATTTTTCGAGCAGAACGGCATGCCGGTGAAGGTGGAACGCGGCAACCGGGCATTTCCGGTTTCGGACCATGCGTCCGATGTCACGAAAGCGCTTGCGGACGCGATGAAACGGCTTAACGTAACCGTACGCCTCCACGCGGAGGTGAGCGGAATCCTGACGGAGCCGTACGCGGAAGAGGGCACGAAGAAATCCTCTTATACGGCTAAGGTGACTGGCGTTTCGATGAAGCACGGCGAGACAATCCCTGCCGATGTCGTGATCCTTGCGACCGGCGGACTTTCGTATCCTTCGACGGGCTCCACCGGTGACGGCTACCGCTTCGCAAAAGAGGCTGGACACACGGTAACGAGGCTCACGCCGTCGCTTGTTTCGCTAAATGCGAAGGAAAGCTTCTGCGCGGAGCTGAGCGGCCTTTCCCTCCGAAATATCGGTGTGCGGTTTGTAAAGAATGAAAAGACGCTTTATGAGGATTTCGGAGAGCTGCTCTTTACCCATAAGGGCGTGAGCGGCCCGGTTGTGCTTTCGGCCACGGGCGCCTGCGGGGACAGCCTTACCGGGAGCACGCTTTATATCGATTTAAAGCCGGCGCTTTCCGAAGAAAAGCTCGATGAACGTCTGCTCCGCGAGCTTCGCTACGCCGGAACCAAACAGATCAATAATATCGCGGGAACGCTTGTCCCGGCATCCCTTGTAGCGCCGCTTCTTACGGTGGCGGGCATCCGCCCCGAAACGAAGGCCGGTGAGATTACAAAGGAGATGCGGCAGTCCCTTCTTCGGACGCTTAAGGCATTTCAGGTCACGGTTACGGGAACGGGCGGCTACAACGAAGCCGTCGTTACAAAGGGCGGCATCAACGTGAAGGAAGTGAATCCGTCGACGATGGAATCGCGGATTGTAAAGGGACTCCGGTTCGCCGGCGAGGTACTCGACCTCGACGCGATGACCGGAGGCTTTAACCTGCAGATTGCCTGGAGCACGGGCTTTCTTGCGGGGCGCATAAAAGAGGATAAACAAGGAGCCGGAAAGGAATCCGGCCGGGACAACACCGGGAAGGAGAACAAGAAGAAAATGACAGTGAATATCGCTATTGACGGACCGGCGGGCGCCGGCAAGAGCACCATCGCAAAGGCGGTTGCCAAAAGGATGGGATATATTTATGTGGATACCGGTGCGATGTACCGGACCATCGCTCTCTACCTGCTTCGTAAGGGCATATCCGCGGACGATGCAGAAGCCATCTCGAAGGCCGGAAAGGAAGCGGACGTGACCATCGATTACAAGGACGGCGTGCAGCAGGTGCTTTTATTCGGGGAAAATGTGAGTAATCTGATCCGTACCGAAGAGGTCGGAAATATGGCCAGCGCATCGTCCGTGAACAAGGACATCCGCGATAAGATGGCAGACCTGCAGCGCAAGCTTGCCGAGACAAAGGACGTGGTTATGGACGGCCGTGACATCGGCACGAACGTGCTTCCGAACGCACAGGTGAAGGTATATCTGACCGCCTCGATTGAGGAGCGCGCGAGACGCCGTGTCAAAGAGTATGAGGAAAAGGGCATCGAGGCCGATTACGAGCAGATCGCAAAGGACATCGCCGAGCGCGATTACCGCGACATGCACCGTGAGCACGCGCCGTTATGCCGCGCCGAAGACGCAGTGCTTCTCGACACCTCCGACATGACGATTGCCGAGGTCGAAGACGCGATGATTCGTATTATTGAGGAGAAACTGGGAAAATAACCTCGGGAAGCAGTAAGTCCGAAGGGCAAGAAGACCCGGGGAGTAAGTGATCGGAAAGGAGTGCAGCCGGTGGAAGTTCGTCTCGCAAAAACCGCAGGATTCTGCTTCGGAGTGGAGCGTGCCGTCAATACGGTAATCGGTCTTACGAAAGGGGACTGTCTTCCGGTCTATACCTTCGGTCCGATCATTCATAACGAAGCGGTCGTAAAGGACCTTGAAAACCGCGGCGTGCGGATTCTTCAGGACGAGTCGGAAATTGATTCGGTTACGGAGGGCACCATCGTTATCCGTTCCCACGGCGTATCCCGCGCCGTTCATGATCATATGAAGCGACGGGAGGAGGAAACCGGCGGAAGAGTGAAGATTGCCGACGCGACCTGCCCGTTCGTTAAGAAAATTCATAAAATCGCTGAACAGGAGAGTAAAGCGGGCAAGCAGATGATCATCTGCGGAGACGCCGCGCATCCCGAGGTGCAGGGCATTGTCGGATGGTGCGTAAGCCCTGCGATTGTCATCGGTTCCGTCGAAGAAGCGGAACGGATCGCGGATGGGCTTCCGAAAGAAATCTGCGTCGTTTCGCAAACAACGTTCCATTTTAACAAATTCAAATCAATTATTGCATTTTTCGCAAGTTTAGGGTATGATAGAAACGATAGTGTGGTAAATACTATCTGCAATGCCACGGAGGAGAGACAGACTGAGGCAAAAAGGCTGGCCGGTGAGTGCGACGCCATGGTGGTAATCGGGAGCGAAAGCAGTTCCAATACGCGGAAACTCTACGAAATCTGCCGGCAGGAGTGCCCGAACACCTTTTATGTGCAGTCGGTTGATGATTTGGGTTACAGAGCTTTTCCATCTTTTCGTTGCGTCGGTATTACAGCAGGAGCATCTACCCCCAAAAATATCATTGAGGAGGTTCAAAATCGAATGGCTGAAGAGAATTTTGAACAGATGTTAGACGAGACTTTTAAGACAATTCATAACGGAGAGGTAGTGGAAGGCACGGTTATCCGTGTTAAGGAAGACGAAATCGCCCTTAGCATCGGTTACAAAGCGGACGGCATTCTGTCGAAGAGTGAATACTCCAGTCAGCCCATAGCAGACCTCCGCGAAGTTGTGAAGGAAGGCGACAAGATCGCTGTTAAGATCCTGAAAGTGAATGACGGAGAGGGACAGGTTCTGCTGAGCCGCAAGAGACTTGCCGCAGACCGCACCAGCCAGATTCTTCAGGATGCATTTGAGAATAAAACCGTAGTTACCGCGAAGGTTTCCGAGGTTGTTAAGGGCGGAATCACCGCGCTCGTTGACGAGTGCCGCGTATTCATCCCCGCAAGCCTTGTTTCGGATACTTTTGAGAAGGATCTTACGAAGTATCAGGGCCAGGAGATTTCCTTCCTGATCACCGACTATGACCCGAAGAAGCGTTCCATCATCGGTAACCGCCGCGTGCTTCTTACGGAGCAGAAGAAAGCCGCTATGGAAGAGGCTCTCTCCCGCATCCAGCCCGGCGATGTCATCGAGGGTGTTGTTAAGAACGTTACCGATTTCGGCGCTTTCGTTGATATCGGCGGAATCGACGGACTGCTTCACATCTCCGAGATGTCCTGGGGCCGTGTAGGCAACCCGAAGAAGCATTACAAGACCGGCGATACGGTTCGTGTATACGTTAAGGATATCAAGAACGACAAGATCGCGCTCAGCGCGAAGTTTGCCGATGAGAATCCGTGGGCTAACGCAGAAGAGCGTTTCGCTCCCGGCACGATCGTAACCGGTAAGGTTGCACGTATGACGGATTTCGGCGCATTCGTAGAGATTTATCCGGGCGTTGATGCTTTGCTTCATGTTTCCCAGATCTCCAGAAAGCGCGTTGAGAAGCCGAGTGACGTATTGAAGATCGGTCAGGAAATCGAAGCTACGATTCTGGATGTTCGTCCGGACGACCAGAAGATCAGCATCAGCATGCGTGCTCTTGAGGCGGAGCCGGAAGAGGAAACCGTTGCTACGACCGAAGAGGCTCCCGCAGAGGCAGCTCCCGTAGAGGATGCTCCGGCAGAGGAAGTAACAAACGAAGAGACGGCAACGACCGCACCCGCGGATGCCGAATAATTCGGATTCATAAATGGGAACAGGCGGCACAATGGGATTTTCCCGTTGTGCCCTTTTCTTCTTAGACGACATAATATTTCGGGGAGGCTGTTATGGCAGATATGGTGCGCGTTGCACTGGACGCGATGGGCGGAGACAATGCTCCGGGTGAGATTGTAAAGGGCGCTTTATGGGCACTTCGCGAGAACGAAAAGCTCGCGGTTTTACTCGTGGGACGCGAGGAGGCAATCAACAAAGAGCTCGAAGGACAGGAATATCCGAAGGACCGTCTTACCGTGGTAAATGCCACCGAGGAAATCGGCTTTAACGAACCTCCGGTTTACGCAGTACGGACCAAGCGGGATTCGTCCCTGGTTGTGGCGATGCAGCTTGTACATAAGGGAGAAGCCGATGCCTTCGTTTCGGCCGGAAGCACCGGTGCGATTCTTGTGGGCAGCGTGATTTATATCAAGCGGCTCCGCGGTGTCGAGAGAACGCCTCTTGCCCCGTTGATCCCCACCGAGAAGGGTGTGTCCCTTCTGATTGACTGCGGCGCCAACGTGGATGCAAAACCGTCCCAGCTTGTGCAGTTCGCGAAGATGGGTTCCATCTACATGGAACGTGTCGTCGGCATCAAGAACCCCACCGTCGGACTTGTAAACATCGGCGTTGAGGAAGAAAAAGGCAACCAGCTTGTAAAGGATACCTTCCCGCTTCTTAAGGAGCGGAAGGACATCAATTTCATCGGAAGCGTAGAGGCACGGGACATCCCCGCAGGCGCGGCCGATGTCATCGTATGCGAAGCATTTGTCGGCAATGTTATCTTAAAGCTGATCGAAGGCCTCGCTAAGACGCTTGTAAAGAAGATTAAAGAGGGCATGATGAGCTCCGTCCGCGGCAAGATCGGCGGCGCGCTCGCAAAACCCGCTTTGAAGAAGACGCTCGGCGCCTTCGATACGTCCGAACACGGCGGCGCTCCGATGCTCGGACTGAACGGTCTTGTCGTAAAGACCCACGGCAGCGCGAAGGCAGTGGAGATCCGGAACTCTTTGCTGCAGTGCATCACATTTATCGATGAGCACATTGAGGATATCCTTCGCGCAGAGTTCGGTAAGGAGGAGTAACCGATGGAATGGGATAAGATTCGCGGAATCGTGGCGGAGATTTTGCAGATCCGTCCGGATGACGTACATATGGATTCCTCTTTCTTTGATGATCTCGGCGCGGATTCTTTGGACGTGTACCGGATTATTACGGAGATTGAGGATGTCTTCTCCGTTGAGGTGAGTGACATAATGAGCGGATATACGCCGCAGACGGTCGGCGCGCTTTATAACCGGGTTTCGGACCTTTTAGGTCTTTCGTAACCGGTGAATTAACCGCCCGGGCATTCGGGGCGGGAGTTGAGGTGATCCTATGGATTTGACGAAATTAGAAGAAAAAACGGGCTATGCGTTCCGTAACCGCGAGCTTCTTGAGACCGCGCTGACGCACAGCTCTTATGCGAATGAATTCAGTCGCCGCAAGGGCGAAATCGGTTTCAATGAGCGGCTCGAGTTTTTGGGTGATGCCGTGCTGGAACTTGTGACGAGTGAATTCATTTTCGAGACCCACAGCGATATGCCGGAGGGCAGCATGAGCAAGCTCCGCGCAAGTCTTGTGTGCGAGCCGTCCCTCGCTTACTGCGCAAGGGATATCGGGCTCGGAGAGTACCTGCGTTTGGGACGCGGCGAGGATATGACCGGCGGGCGGAATCGCGACTCCATCCTTTCGGATGCGTTCGAGGCGGTGATCGGCGCCATATATCTGGACGGCGGCCTTCAGGAGGCAGGGAAGTTTGTCCGTAACATGGCGCTTGCGAAGCTTGATGACGCAAGACTTTTCAAGGACAGCAAGACTTATCTTCAGGAGATTACGCAGAACGAATTCCGCTGTATGCCGGAATACATTCTGATCGGAGAAGAAGGACCGGCCCACATGAAGACATTCACGGTGGAACTTCGCATAGCCGGGAAGAAATTTGCCGTCGGATCGGGCACTTCGAAGAAGGGCGCCGAGCAGGAGGCGGCGAGAAAGGCAATCCGCATATTAACCGAAAGGAGCGGCAACAATGTATCTGAAAAGCATTGAGGTGCACGGCTTTAAGGCATTTGCCAACAAGATTGTCTTCACCTTCAAACCCGGAATCACCGGCATTGTCGGTCCGAACGGAAGCGGTAAGAGTAACGTTGCCGACGCGGTAAGATGGGTACTCGGCGAGCAGAGCGCAAAGCAGCTTCGCGGAAGCAGCATGCAGGACGTCATATTTGCCGGAACCGAAACGAGGAAACCCCTCGGCTTCGCTTACGTTGCGCTGACGCTTGACAACACCGACCACTGGCTCCCGATTGACTACGACGAAGTCGTTGTAGGACGCCGCGTGTACCGCTCGGGCGAGAGCGAGTATCTGATTAACGGCGCGGAATGCCGTCTTCGTGACGTGCAGGAACTGTTCTACGACACCGGTATCGGTAAGGAAGGCTATTCCCTGATCGGACAGGGACAGATCGACAAGATTCTGTCCGGTAAGCCGGAGGAACGCCGTGAGATTTTCGACGAGGCCGCCGGTATCACGAAAGTTAAGAAGCGTAAGGCTTCGACGGAGAAGAACCTTGAAGCGGAGCGCCAGAATCTGGCCCGCGTTACGGATATTATTCAGGAAATCGAGACGCGTCTCGGACCCCTCGAAAAGCAGAACGAAAAGGCCCGCATATTCCTCGGCTACAAGGAAGAACTGAAGAAGATGGAAGTCAACCAGTTCCTTCTTGAGTATGAGAAGAATGCGACGGTTAAGCAGGATCTCGACGAGAAGATTGCCATCGTTTCCGCGGATTACGAGAGCACGAAGACGCAGTTTGAGGCTGCCAAGGAAGAGTATGACCGGCTTCTGACCGAACTCGAGCAGCATCAGGAAAATCTCCAGGAAGCAAGAGAACAGTATAACGAGAAGAAGCTCGCGGCCGAGAAAGCGGACGGCTCGCGGAATCTTTTACTGGAGCAGATCGGCGGACTTAAGGCGTCCTCCGGTCAGTTTGCCGAGCGCTCGGACCGTCTTTCGGCGCAGATTGCCGACCGTAAGAAGGCGCTTTCGGAGTACGAGGCCAATCTTGAAGCCCAGAACAAACAGCTCTCGGAGCTGCTCCTTGCCCAGCAGAAAGCGGAAGCGCTTCTCGGGGAGATGAAGGCCGGCATTGACGCGATGCTTGCCGAAGAAAAGGAATGCAATGAGGCGCATGTCGCCCTGTTGAATGAGAATACGACGCTGCAGACCGAACTGGAGCGCTACAATACGATACTGACGCAGCAGAACGTGCGGAAGGCGGAGACAAGCAGCCGCCTGCTCACGCTTAAAAGCGAAGCGGATGCCGCCGCTGCGCAGGTTGCCGCCGCCGAGAAGGAGCTGAAGGATGCCTGTGACAAGGTCATCTCCCAGTCGGATCTTACGAAGAGCCAGGAGGAGAAAATCCGTTCCCTGACCGAGGCAATCGGCGAGCAGAAGAGTGTCTATGAAAGACGCCAGGAGCGCGTCATCCAGAAGACCTCCCATATGGAGACATTGAAGGATCTCGTGGAGCACTATGACGGTTACGGAAACGCCGTACGGAAGGTCATGGAGCAGAAGAAGCAGAAGCCCGGTGTACTCGGCGTTGTCGCGGATGTCATCGAGGTGGATCCTTCCTACGAAACCGCAATCGAAACCGCTCTCGGCGGAAACATTCAGAACATTCTGACCGATAACGAGGAAACCGCGAAGGACATGATCGCCTACCTGAAGGCAAACCGTTTGGGACGCGCGACGTTCCTTCCGCTTTCTGAAATCCGTGCGAAGAAGGACGAGTTTGGCGATGGAATATTCCGCGAGAAGGGCGTTCTCGGAATCGCTTCCGACCTCGTCAAGACCGAGGAAAAATACCGCGAGGCCGTTAGGTATCTGTTAGGACGTTTCCTTGTTGTGGACACCATCGACCACGCAATCGCAATTGAAAAGAAAAACCAGTACTCCATCCGGATCGTGACGAAGGAGGGAGAACTGTTCCAGCCGGGCGGCGCCATCTCGGGCGGATCGTTTCGGAATAATTCAAACCTGCTCGGTAAGCGCAGGGAGGCCGAGGAACTGGAGCAGACACTTGCTTCCGAAAAGGAGCTTTTAAAGGAAGCGGAGACTGCACTTGCGAAGCTTCGCGCAGAGCGTGAGGAAGCCCGCGCCGCATATGAAGAGTCAAGAAAGGTTCTTCAGGAATACTACGTACTGCAGAATACGGCCAAGCTGAATCTGAACCATATCCGCGAGCAGAACGGCGACATCCTCGGAAAGAACGAGGAACTGTCGAAGGAGATGGCTGCAGCCGAAGCGGAAGCTGCCGTAGCAAAGCAGGCAATCGACGCGGTCAACGAGAAGATTCTCGTGAATACCGAAGCGAGCGAAGCAAAGAAAAAGCGCGCCGAAGAGATCCACGCGGAGATGGAATCCACCCGTCTTAAGGAGGACGACGCGAGCGCCGAAGCCATGCGCGTTCTGTCCGAGTATTCGGGACTGCAGCAGAACATCGCCTACCAGAAGGACAACGCCGACCGAATCGCCGGCGAACTGAAGGAACTCGGGGCGGAGAAGGAAGAGCTTGCCGCTAAGGCGGAGGAGGTTCGCGAGGAGATTTCGAAGAAGGAGCAGGATGTGCTCCGGATCGAAACGGAGCAGACAGAACTCAGGGATGCTCTGACGGAACTCGAAACGCTTATTACGAAGAAGCAATCCTCTGCAGAGGAAATCACAAAACAGAATAAGGGATTTTTCGACCGGCGCGAGTCGCTGTCGGATAACCTGTCCCGTCTCGATAAGGAACTGTTCCGCCTGCAGAACCAGCAGGAGAAGATGGCCGAGCAGATTGAATATCAGACGAAATATATGTGGGATGAGTACGAACTTACTTATTCCGAAGCGGAGAAGTTAAGAGATCCCGCAATCGACAATCCGACGCTTAACCGCAAGGCCGTATATGAGATGAAGAACAAGATCCGCGCACTCGGCGATGTTAACGTTAATGCCATCGAGGATTACCGCGAGACGAAGGAGCGTTACGATTTCCTGACCGCGCAGCGGGACGACATCGTGAACGCGGAGCAGTCCCTGACGGAGATCATTACGACTCTCGATCAGGAGATGCGCAAGCAGTTCAATGACACCTTCGGCAAGGTGCAGGAGCGCTTCGACAAGGTATTCCGCGAGCTGTTCGGCGGCGGAAAGGGTACCCTAAAGCTCGAAGAGGACGTGGACGTTCTCGAGGCGGACATTTCGGTAATCGCCCAGCCCCCGGGCAAGAAGTTGCAGAACATGATGCAATTATCCGGCGGTGAGAAGGCACTGACCGCAATCTCGCTTCTGTTCGCGATTCTCGATCTGAAGCCGTCACCGTTCTGCCTGCTCGACGAGATCGAGGCAGCCCTCGACGACGGTAACGTAACGCGCTTTGCGAAGTATCTGCACAAGCTTACGAAGGAAACGCAGTTCATCGTCATCACGCACCGCCGCGGTACGATGGCAGCAGCCGACGCGCTCTACGGCATTACGATGCAGGAGAAGGGCGTATCCACGCTGGTATCCGTCAACCTGATCGAGAACCAGCTGGACCAGTAACTGATATAGGATATGCGGCAAATGCCATGGCATTTGCCGGGATTTGGAGTACATTCGATGGACGAATTCATCACGGAAGAACAGGAAATGCTCGAGGAACCGAAGGAAGAGAAGAAAGGCTTCTTCAGAAGGCTCCGGGAGGGCATGGCCAAGACAAGAAACAGCATCGCCGGCGGACTGAACGCAATCTTCCACGGCTCCGCGAAGATCGATGAGGATTTCTACGAGGAGCTCGAAGAGATTCTGATCATGGCCGATATCGGTGTTGCCACCACCGGGGAGATTCTTGAGAGTCTCCGCGAGAAGGTAAAAGAAAACCGCATCAAGGATCCTGAAGAGTGCCGTGCGCTTCTGATGGAATCCATCCGGGAGCAGATGGAGGTTCCCGATGACGCGTATGATTTTGAGAAGGGTCCCTCGGCCGTTCTGGTTGTCGGCGTAAACGGCGTCGGCAAGACAACGACCACCGGCAAGATCGCCGGAATGCTCCGGAAGGAGGGACGGAAGGTGCTCCTTGCGGCTGCCGACACATTTCGCGCAGCGGCTACCGAGCAGCTTGTGGAGTGGTCCCACCGCGCCGGATGCGAGATCGTTGCGGCGAAGGAAGGCGCAGACCCCGCAGCCGTTGTGTATGACGCGGTTTCGGCGGCCAAAGCAAGAAAGGTTGACGTCCTTCTGTGCGATACGGCCGGACGTCTTCACAATAAGAAGAATCTGATGGACGAGCTCGGGAAGATTAACCGCGTCATTGACCGCGAGTATCCCGAAGCAAAGCGCGAGACCCTCGTTGTTCTCGACGGAACCACCGGACAGAACGCCCTCGCGCAGGCGAAGCAGTTCAATGAAATCTGTAACATCACCGGTATCGTCATCACGAAGCTTGACGGAACCGCGAAAGGCGGAATCGCCATTGCGATTCAGAAGGAGCTCGGCATTCCGGTGAAATACATCGGTGTCGGCGAGTCCATCGCGGACATGCAGCGGTTTGATCCGGATGCGTACGTGAAAGCGCTGTTCGATGTGGCGGAGAAGGAAGCATAATCACAGAAAAGAGGCCGTCGCGAAGCGATGGCCCTTGTGTTATCGGAGGAGGGAAAAATGAGAAAGAAAAAACAGGAGAAACTGGAGGCGAAAGCGAAGAAGAAAGCGGAGAAGAAGCGGAAGATCCTTCTCGGGATTCCCTGCGTATTGTTGATTGCCGTCGCGGGCGCTTTGATTTTCTGGTTTTCCCCGCGGTATTTCTTAAAAAGTGTGAAGCCGGAATCCGTCAGTAAGATCACGGTGTTCAACGGAGTCAACGGACAGAAATTCGAAATCGACAATCCCACCGACGTGAGAATGATCGTGGAGAACATTCAGAACACGAAGATGCGCTGCTACAAGATCGTGCTCGGCTTCGGGGGATTCTCGTATGAGCTTCGTTTCTTCGATGAAAAGGGAAAGGAAATCATCACCCCGCTTGTCATCACCGGAGACAGAGTTTTGCATAAGGGCGCCATTGCCTACGAGGGAGACCTCGAAGCGCTCAAGGGATATGTTAAAGCCGTACAGAAAGTGAAGTTCCCGGAGGAGGAAGATTAGGCGGCAGGCGAAACCTATTCGTCATAGTGCTGTAATTCAGGCCGGTTCCGTGTGCAATCTGACGATGAAGCCAGTGGCACGGAGCCGGCTTTCTTTGTATTATGACGGTTTCTTCCTTCGGAAAATGTGACATTTGCCGATAGTAATTCCGCACTCCGTTGCGGTATGATAGGAGTCGGACGGCGGCGATGGGAGGGCATCGTTACCCGGCAGAAAAAAGTTCAAAATGTTTCCATTTTCCTGTTGACAAATCAGCGGAAAGAGGATAATATGAAAACAGAACATTTGTTCGCTTTTAAGAAAGGATGAAACGAAATGGCTACAGACGCGAATAAGAAAAAAGCACTCGAATCCGCACTTGCACAGATTGAGAAATCATTCGGTAAAGGTTCCGTTATGAAACTCGGCGAGTCCGGCGCAACTATGAATGTGGAGGCAGTTCCCACCGGCTCTCTGAGCCTGGATGTGGCGCTCGGAATCGGCGGTTTTCCGAAGGGAAGAATCATTGAGATTTACGGACCGGAGAGTAGCGGTAAGACGACCGTTGCCCTTCATGCCGTAGCGGAAGTGCAGAAGAGAGGCGGCATTGCGGGCTTCATCGATGCGGAGCACGCATTGGACCCGGCGTATGCAGCCAAGATCGGTGTCGATATTGACAACTTATACATTTCACAGCCGGATGACGGTGAGCAGGCTCTCGAGATCACGGAGACGCTGGTGCGTTCCGGAGCCGTGGACATCATTGTTATCGACTCGGTAGCCGCTCTTGTTCCGAAGGCCGAGATTGACGGCGATATGGGTGATTCCCATGTTGGTCTTCAGGCAAGACTTATGTCCCAGGCGCTTCGTAAACTGACGGCGGTAATCAACCGCAATAACTGTATCGTAATCTTCATCAACCAGCTTCGTGAGAAGGTCGGCGTTGTGTACGGTAATCCCGAGACGACGACCGGCGGCCGCGCGCTGAAATTCTACTCCTCCGTACGTATGGAGGTTCGCCGTATTGACGCCGTGAAGGTGAACGGAGAAGTAATCGGTAACCATGTACGCGCCAAGGTTGTTAAGAACAAGGTGGCTCCGCCCTTCAAGGAAGCCGAGTTCGACATCATGTTCGGCGAAGGCATCTCCAAGGAAGGTGATATTCTTGACCTTGCCGTAAGCTGCGATATCATCCAGAAGAGCGGCGCTTGGTTCGCTTACGAGGGCGAGAAGATCGGTCAGGGCCGTGAGAACGCGAAGTCTTATCTGAAGCAGAATCCCGACCTCCTTTCCGAGATTGATGCCCGCGTCCGCGAGAAGCTTCATGTCGGCGTAAACCAGGCCGTCATTACCGATAATGCCGATGATGAGGAGCCGCCGGAAGAGTTCTGATTCAGTGGAGTTCTGTCTGAGAACAGTCCGATTGCTTCGGAGCGTTATGTGGTTTTTTTCAGGTGAGACCGGCCGCAGGCAGGCCGACGGAGGGGAGATATGGCATTGGTTCGTCTTGTTCCGAAAGGGAAGACGGGAGCGCTTCTGACAGTTGACGGAGACGCTGTCGGACCGGTTCGGATAAAAGATATGCAGTTTATGAATGTTTCGGACGGGGACGACATCTCGGAAGAGAAGCTTGCGGAGCTGCTTCGGGATTATGTGCTCCCCGCCGGTAAGAAGAAGGCACTGGATCTGCTCCTGTGCTCCGAACGTACCGAGTACGAACTTCGGAAGCGTCTTCTTCAGGAAGGCTACGGGGATTCCGTTACGGATACCATCTTTTCGTATGTGAAGCAGTTCCCTTATCTGAATGATGAACGCTTCGCGCTGAATTATCTGTATTCCTACGGCACAAGGAAGAGTATGGCTATGCTCCGGGCAGGACTTCGTGAGAAGGGTGTTTCCGAAGAACTCATCGACAACGCCGTTGCGCAGTACACCGAGGAACGGAAAGCGGAAAGCACCGCTATCGATACTGCCGGGGAAGAGGAAGATCTGGAAACCGGAACCTTACGGAAACTGATTCACAAGAAGGCTCCGGAAGGTACCGCGCTTACCCGTGACCAACGGGAGAAGATATGCACCTCTTTCCTTCGGAAGGGCTTCTCCTACAGCACCATCCGGCATGTGCTTTCGGAGTACCCGGAAGCAGAACCGGTGGAAGATTAGACCGCGCGATTGCAATCGAAATCGTCCTGGAATAATACACTCCTGTTTGTAATTAACCTAATTGATAAGGCACAGCCATCTTCGAATGACTGTGCCTTTTTTTATAGAAAACAAGGGGCTGCGGTGCAGAGGGGCAGTTTAACCAATTCAGCTTGGTTTAAACTGCCCCTGCTGCACTCAGCAAGCCCCGTATCTTTCTGAAAAGTACCGTTCCCCCTGCCCCTTTGTAAAACTTTGGTAAAACCGTGGAAATTCCGACGATTTCGTTTGCATTTTACGCGGTTTTATGTATAATGGTACTTGGTGTAAATTGGGTTTGTCGCGATGATAACCCTTTATGAATATATTTAGATGGAGGGCTGAACATGAGTGGTACAGCAAAATTGTCGGCAAAGGACAGAATCCTGACTTTGCTTGACGACAACAGTTTTGTTGAGATCGGCGCTTTGGTTACGAAGCGGAATACGGATTTCAACATGCAGCAGATGAGCGCTCCGGGTGACGGTATTGTAACCGGCTACGGTGTGATCAACGAAAACCTGGTCTACGTTTACAGCCAGGATGCTTCTGCTCTTTCCGGAACCATCGGAGAGATGCATGCAAAGAAGATTGTAAACCTTTATCGCCTCGCGATGAAGACAGGGGCTCCCGTAATCGGTTTGATCGACTGCGCGGGAATCCGTCTGCAGGAGGCATCTGACGCACTTGCTGCGTTCGGACGTCTTTTCAAGGCAGAAGCAATGGCATCCGGCGTGATTCCGCAGATTACGGCCGTATTCGGTGATTGCGGCGGCGGTCTTGCCGTTCTTGCCGAGATGAGCGATTTCGTCTTCATGGCGAAAGATGCCAAACTCTTTGTTACAGCTCCCAATGCGATTGCAGGCAACAATGCGGGCAAGCTTGATACGGCTTCCGCAGCTTACATGGAAACCTCCGGCGCCGTTGATTTCGTCGGCGAGGATGAGGTAGCCGTTTTGAACCGTGTTCGCGATCTGGTTGACATTCTTCCCGCGAACAACGAGGACGAGTGCATTATGCAGTGTGAGGATGACCTGAACCGCGCAACCGGTCTTTACGATGATGAGGTTGCCGATCCCGCCGCAGCGTTTTCCGACATTTCCGACAACGGCACGTTCGTTGAAGTAAAGTCCGGCTACGCTCCGGAGATGGTTACCGGTTTCATTAAGCTGAACGGTGCAACCGTCGGCGCAATCGGAAACCGCACCGCGCTTGTTAACGGCAAGGATAAGAAAAAATTTGACGCAGTGCTTACCTCCGCAGGCTGTTACAAGGCCGCTGCTTTCGTAAACTACTGCGACGCTTTCGGAATTCCGGTACTTACGCTTTCTAACGTTGCCGGATACAGCAAGAATGCTTCCGATGCGAAGTCCATCGCTACGGCTTCCGCCAAGATGGCGTTCGCATTTGCCGGAGCAACGGTTCCGAAGGTGAACCTCGTTACCGGTAAGTCCTACGGCACCGCTTATGCGGCATTCAACTCTAAGTCCCTCGGAGCCGATATGGAATATGCCCTTGAGGGTACCGAGATCGGAACGATGGATGCGAAGCTCGCCGCTCAGATCGTATATGCCGGCGAAGTAAACACCGAGGAAGCGTTAAATGCCAAGGCCGCCGAGTATCAGAAGGAAGCCAACAGCGCTGAGAACGCTGCTAAGAGAGGCTACGTTGACGCTATCATTTCCGCTTCGGAAGTTCGCGCGCAGATCATCTACGCGTTTGAGATGCTCAGCACCAAGAAGGAACTTCGTCCTGCAAAGAAGCACGGCACGGTTTAATCGGAGGACACAGATATGATTAGTGTGATTTTCGGTATTTCTGCGGATACGATGGGCAGAGCGGGACTGAATACGGCACTCGGCATCGGCATTGTATTTATGATGCTGATCATTATCAGCTGTATCATCTCTCTTCTGAAACTCGCAAACCGTCCGGAGAAGAAAGCACCGGCAGCACCTGCTCCGAAAGCAGCGTCGGTCGAAGCTGACGAAACGGACGATTTGGAACTGATTGCCGTTATCTCGGCAGCAATCTGCGCTTACGAACAGGCGCAGGGCAATGCGGTAAGTTCGGACAGCCTGGTTGTCCGCTCGATTCGTAAAGTGAACAAATCAAAATGGCAGAATGCCTGATTAGGAGGATAAAATGAAGAATTATACGATTACGGTTAACGGCAATGTTTATGAAGTTACGGTAGAAGAGGCAGACGGCGCAGTAAGCGCACCGGTTGCATCTGCTCCGAAGGCAGCTCCCAAGGCAGCTCCGAAGGCTGCTCCCGCAGGCGCACAGGGCAGCGTTAAGATTACCGCTCCCATGCCCGGCAAGGTCCTGAAGGTTAACTCCGCTGCAGGCGCTTCTGTTAAGAAGGGTGATGTAATCCTTGTTTTCGAGGCAATGAAGATGGAGAACGATATTACCGCTCCTCAGGACGGTACCATCGCAAGCATCAACGTTACTGTAGGACAGAGCATTGAGCCCGGTGAACTCCTGGCTTCCATGAACTAATCGAAAGCAAGGTTCATTGAAGACACTATTAACCGGGAGGTAACGCGAAATGCAATATATTATTGACACTTTGGGAAACTTAGTCAAAGCCACTGCATTTGCATCCCTCTCCTGGGGCAATCTGCTGATGATCGGCGTTGCTTTGTTTTTCCTGTACCTGGCTATTGCCAAGGATTATGAGCCCCTCCTGTTAGTCCCGATTTCCTTCGGTATGCTTCTTGTAAACCTGTATCCGTCGATCATGGCGGAACCGGTGGACAAGGTCTACACCTTCTATAAGGATGATGTTCAGATCGTAAGCATCTCCGACGGTATCGTCGAGTTCTATCAGGGCGAGGGTGCCGTTTACGACGAGGCCAAGATTACGGTTTCGTACCGCGTAGGCGGCCAAGCACTGGAGATTCCGGAGGATGTTGACCGGAACAGCCAGGAAGAGATTTTGAAATATGTTAATGAAAAGTACTTCATGGATACCGTTACCTACGAGTATTTCCACGATAATGTATCGGTACTGAAGTATGATATTCATGAAGGTGAGCTCAGTAACTTCGATGTGAAGGACTGCACGAAGACGGAGCAGAGCAACAGAGCAGGCGGATTGCTTCGCTACTTCTTCCAGCTGGATGAATGGGCGATTCTTCCGTGCCTGATCTTCATGGGCGTCGGTGCAATGACCGACTTCGGTCCTTTGATCGCGAACCCGAGAAGCTTCCTGCTCGGCGCAGCAGCGCAGCTCGGTATCTTTGCGGCTTACCTGTTCGCCATCCTGATGGGCTTCGGCGACAAAGCTGCCGCCGCCATCTCCATCATCGGCGGCGCGGACGGTCCTACGTCCATATTCCTTGCGGGTAAACTCGGACAGACGGAATACATGGGAGCCATTGCCGTTGCGGCTTACTCCTACATGTCCCTTGTTCCGATTATCCAGCCTCCGATCATGAAGCTCTTCACCACCGAAGAAGAGCGGAAGATCAAGATGGAACAGCTTCGTCCGGTTTCGAAACTGGAGAAGATCCTGTTCCCGGTAATCGTTACGATTGTTGTTGTAGCACTTCTTCCGGATACCGCTCCGCTGATCGGCTGCCTGATGCTCGGTAACCTGTTCCGCGAGTCCGGTGTTGTTCGTCAGCTGCAGGAGACCGCGTCAAATGCCATGATGTACATCGTTGTTATCATGCTCGGTACGTCGGTAGGCGCAACGACGAGCGCGGAAGCCTTCCTGAAGCTTGAGACGCTGAAGATCGTTGCCCTCGGTCTTGTGGCATTTGCCATCGGTACTACGGGCGGTGTGCTCTTCGGTAAGCTTATGTGCAAGCTTTCCGGCGGAAAGATCAATCCGCTTATCGGTTCGGCCGGTGTATCGGCAGTTCCTATGGCGGCCCGTGTATCCCAGAAGGTAGGTTCGGAAGCAGATCCGACCAACTTCCTCCTGATGCACGCGATGGGTCCGAACGTGGCCGGCGTAATCGGTACTGCAGTTGCAGCCGGTGTGTTCATGGCCGTATTCGGAGTATAAGCTGAATAAAAATGATAAGGTGATTGTGAAAGCGCTGCGAACACATCACATTTGAAACAGAGCAGCAGAAAGAGGTATTGATTATGGCAGAAATTACAGCAAAGCCTGTAAAGATTACCGAAACCATTCTGCGTGACGCACATCAGTCCCTGATTGCCACCAGAATGCCTACCGAGCTTATGCTTCCCATCGTTGAGAAGATGGATAAGGTCGGATATCATTCCGTAGAGTGCTGGGGCGGCGCCACATTTGACGCCTGTCTTCGTTTCCTGAAGGAGGATCCGTGGGAGCGTCTCCGTAAACTCCGCGCAGGTTTTAAGAATTCCAAGCTGCAGATGCTGTTCCGCGGACAGAACATTCTCGGATACAACCATTATGCAGATGATGTAGTTGAGTACTTCGTACAGAAGTCGATTGCAAACGGTATCGATATCATCCGTATCTTCGACTGCTTAAACGATCTTCGTAACCTTGAGACTGCCGTTAAGGCAACCAAGAAGGAAGGCGGACACGCACAGATCGCTCTTTCCTACACGCTCGGCGATGCTTATACGCTTGAGTACTGGGAGAAGACGGCAAAGGCCATCGAGGAGATGGGTGCGGATTCCATCTGTATCAAGGATATGGCAGGTCTTCTGGTTCCTTACAAGGCAACCGAGCTTGTTACCGCGCTGAAGGCAGGTTCTTCCCTTCCGATTCAGCTTCATACGCACTATACGTCCGGTGTTGCTTCGATGACCTACTTAAAGGCCGTAGAAGCAGGCTGCGACATCATCGACTGCGCAATGTCTCCTCTTGCTCTCGGTACCAGCCAGCCGGCTACCGAGGTTATGGTTGAGACGTTCCGCGGAACCCCTTACGATTCCGGTCTTGATCAGAACCTTCTCGCTGAGATCGCGGAGTACTTCCGTCCTTACCGCGAGGAGTGCTTAAAGAACGGCCTTCTGAATCCGAAGGTACTCGGCGTTAACATCAAGACACTTATGTATCAGGTTCCCGGCGGTATGCTTTCTAACCTTGTTTCCCAGCTTAAGGAAGCAGGTGCAGAAGATAAGTTCGAGGCAGTTCTTGAGGAAGTACCGAGAGTTCGTAAGGACTTCGGTGAGCCCCCGTTGGTTACGCCTTCTTCCCAGATCGTAGGTACCCAGGCAGTTCTCAACGTATTGCAGGGCGAGCGCTACAAGATGGTTACGAAGGAAAGTAAGAAGATTCTCTCCGGTGAGTTCGGTCAGACCATTAAGCCGTTCGATCCCGAGGTTCAGAAGAAGTGCATCGGCGATGTGAAGCCGATCACCTGCCGTCCGGCAGACCTTATCGAGCCGCAGCTTCCGAAGTTCAAGGAAGAGTGCAAGCAGTGGATTCAGCAGGACGAGGATGTTCTTTCCTACGCGCTGTTCCCGCAGGTTGCTACCGAGTTCTTCAAGTACCGTCAGGCGCAGCAGACCGGCGTTGACGTAACGAAGGCCGACGCAGCTACCAAGGCATATCCGGTATAGCATTTGCCGCATAAACAAAACAGGAATTCAGCCGTCCGAGGCAATCGGGCGGCTGTTTTTTTTGTGGAAGCGGAGAAACGCAAACTTTTTGGGAAAACAGAACTCGGAGCAAAACGTATGTCTGAATGAAACGGTTTCTAAGTGACACCGAGGGATTATTATGGTATAATGATTTAAATCTACTTTTTGAATTGAGAAGAGCTCACGGGGAGAATGAATATGAAAACGGAACTCGTCAGTCTGTCGGAGGAAAACCTGGGGCAGTGCCTTTCCTTGAAGGTTTCAAAGGAACAGGCACAGTACATTTCCTCCGTCGAGGATTCGCTTCGGGCGGCGGAAGAGGAAGGAAGCATTGCCCGTCCCTTTGCCATTTGCGCGGACGGAAGGGTGGTCGGCTTCACCGTGCTCGTTTTGGATGAAGCGTATGAAGACCCGAACGACCGCTACTGGCTTTGGAAATTCATGATTGACGAGAGCTTACAGGGGAAAGGATACGGAACGGCTGCCCTGCAGGAGGTCATTCGATATTTTAAAGAGCACGGGGCAGGCTACATCCGGCTTTCCACCAAAGAAACCAATCGTGGCGCGCTGTCCATGTACCGGAAGGCGGGATTTCGTGATACGGGGGAGATGAACGATGAGGAAATCGTCCTTCAGCTTGACCTGACGGAAGAATGAAGGATTATGCTGTAGAGCGGATTACCGCACAGAAAGAATCATGATGATAAAGGAAGAAGCATGAGTGGAGAGGAGCAATTACAACCGATCTGCCGAAGGTTTCTTAAGGAGGATCCGGTTTCTGCGGAGCCTCTTGAAGAAGGGCACATTAACGACACGTATCTTGTACGGACCGATTCCGGAAAGTATGTGCTGCAGCGCCTCCAGAAAAAGATGGACCCGAAACGCCTGATCTATAATTACGGGCTGTACGCGCCGGTTTTCGAAGCGCACGGCTTCCTGTATCCGAAGTGGCTTCGGGACGAAGCCGGAGAGTACTTCCATACGGACGAGTGCGGAGAACGATGGAGGATGTACCCGTACATCGAAGGCGAGGTACTCAGCACGCCGCTTACGAAGGAGCAGCTTTTCGCCTGCGGGCAGGGACTTGCGCGGGTACACCGGATTCTTAAAGAACTTCCCGGAGCTCCGCAGGCAGTATATCCGATCCTTCATGACCTTCGGTATTACTACGACCGCTACCTGGAACTCCTTAGCAGCGGAGACATCATGGAAGAGAACCGTGACTCGGCGGTGGAAGCGAAGCTTACGGAAAGACTCGGAGCGTTTCTTTCGGTTCGGTCTGACTGCCCCGAAAACAATCCGGGAGAGGGCGTCACGCCAAATGGCATTGCGCCGGAAAATGATATCGCAATCATCCACGGTGACGCGAAGCTTTCGAATATGCTGTTTCGAAACGGACAGGTTGTCGGGATGTTAGACCTCGATACCGTCATGGACGGCTCCGTAACGGAGGAACTCGCCGACTGCATCCGTTCCTGCTGCGTGAACAGAGGAACCTTTGACCGGGAAGCGGCAGACATTCTCGCTGACGGCTACCGAGGCGGGGCCGCAATATCACATTTGCCGCAGGCATTCAATAAGATTCATCTCGAGCTGGCGCTTCGCTACTATACGGACGCGCTTTCGAAGGAAAAACATTTTAAAGAACGTTATCCGGGCTACCGGCTCGAAAGAGTGCGGGAGTTGCTCGGAGTAACATGGAGGTAATTATGGCAGAGAGACCGACACCGCCCTGGGCGGACCAGATGCCGGAAGGCAGTTTTATTTCGTACGGACCGAGCTATGAGGTCGGAAAGTATTTTGACCGGTTTTCCAAGGATTATTATACCGCTGCGGACGGGACGAAGATGAAGTATTATTTCTTCGACCCGACCGGATACGGATTTCCGAAGGGGAAGAGCTATCCGGTGCTCATATATTTCCACGGAAAGAGCAATGCGCTTGAGGGGGATATCTGCATTAACTATACGGGAGCGGAGCTCTACGCTTCGGATGCCTACCAGCAGGCTATGGGCGGCGCGTATATCCTGATCCCGATTGCCAACGAGTACCGCGACGAAGAAGGCAGAACGCAGGGAACCTGGGCGAAGGAATATATAGAGCCGACGCATGAGCTGATCACGAACGTACTGCGGGAGCGCGGGGCGGATAAGGGCTTACGGTTTTTGTTCGGCAATTCCGCCGGAGCAAGGTTCGTGTTCCGTATCGCGGACGCATACCCGGACGCTTACGACGTGCTGATTCCGGTCGGTACGGTCGACATTTCGACCGACGAGCGGCTCGATGCTTTCGATGCAAATGACATATGGCTTTTCTATGCAGAGGGCAAACGCGACGAATTCAACCGTTTTTCGGAGGATGTCGTGCCACGCATGCCCAGACTTCAGGCGATGAAGCACTGCTTCATGTTCAACCCTGACTGGGTTTACAACGGGGACCACGGAATTGCGTCCATCAACTTCGGAATCGAGATGGGGCAGCACTGCCTGATGAATGCGATGCAGTCCAACCTGATGTTCGCCGACGGCACGCCGATGGACGAGCGGCTTCCGAAGGGAATGACCGGGTGGATTGCGGACGTAGTGAAGGAACGGGGAAATGAACGGTAAGAAACCGACAATCTATCTTGATCACGCGGCGACATCGGCCGTGTCCGAGCGCGCTTATCAGGCGATGCTTCCGTATCTCAGAGAGCAGTATGGAAACCCGTCGAGTTTACACGCGCCGGGACTTTATGCGAAGAAGGCTATCCAGACGGCGCGCGCGGATATCGCTTCCCTTATGGGATGTGCGACCAATGAGATCCTTTTCACCTCAGGCGGAACCGAGTCGGACAACTGGGCGATTGAAGGGTATCTGTTCGGAAATCCGAAAGCGGGGAAACATATTATTACTTCGGCAATCGAGCACCCGGCGGTGCTTCGGACCTGCGAGTTTATGAAGCGGTTCGGATATGAACTGACGGTGCTTCCGGTAACCGGAGAGGGTATTGTCACGCCGGAATCGTTGCGCGCGGCAATTCGCCCCGACACCGCTTTGATTACGATTCAGACAGCCAACAACGAGATCGGAACGATTCAGCCGATTGCGGAAATCGGCGTGATAGCGGCGGAGCACGGAATCGCTTTCCATACCGACGCCGTGCAGGCAGTCGGGACGCTTCCTTTACGGCTGTCCGATCTTCCGGTTACAATGCTTTCCGCAAGCGGCCACAAATTCGGCGCCCCGAAGGGCATCGGATTCCTTTACGTAAAGAGCGGCACGAAGCTGGAGCCGCTTCTTCACGGCGGCCCGCAGGAGAAGCGCATGCGCGCCGGCACGGAGAATGTTCCCGGAATTGTCGGTATGGCAGCAGCGCTTAAGGAAGCTCTCGGGCAGGATTACCGAAAGGTCGAAGAACTCCGCAATTATATGCAGGAGAGGATTACGACGGAGATTCCCGATGTACGCGTGAACGGCGCGACGGAGATACCCGGCTCGTGTGTGAACGAGGCAACAGCTGAAGCAGGGCAAGTCTCACGTCGTCTACCCGGAAACCTTAATGTAAGCTTCGGCGGCGTGGAAGCAACCTCGGTACTGGTATTTTTAGACCTTGCCGGCATTGCCGCCTCGGGCGGCTCGGCATGCTCGTCCGCGGAGAACAAGCCTTCCGAAGTGCTTCAGGCCATCGGTGTTACGGAACCGTACCTGTCCGGAACGGTTCGTTTCACATATTCCGCAGAGAACACTAAGGAAGAAGCGGACTGCGTGGTGGATGTGCTGAAGGAAGCCGTGAAGAAACTGCGCGGATAAACCGTCAATTCAAAAGAGTATTCATCCGAGTCCCCGGCGGGTGTTCCGCCGGGGGCATTTTTCGTTGCATTTCAAACACGAATGGCGTATACTGAAATGAGATACCTGTAGGGATTTGTGTGGCATTTTCCGAAGGAGAATGCAGAAAGGGGGACTTATGAAACGTTCAACAAAATGGATCATTGCCGCGGCAGCGGCAGCAGTTGTGGTTGCGGTGACTGTCATCGTGCTTGTGGTGTCCGGCGTGTTCAGGAAGGATCCGGATGACGATAAGAAGAAGCGGACGGAGCAGGATAAGTTTCTGCTCGCTGCGGCGGTTTATCCGGAATTCAAGAGCAATCCGAAGATGCCGGAGCTTGAGCATGACGAAGATTATTACTACGAGCATGAGGACGAGTTAGATAAGCTTTACGAGCTTTACGAGGCTTACGAGGAGCAGGCGGAAGCCTATGCGGAAGAACTTGTCGAACTGCGGAAGGACCTTGAGGCATACGGACAGGATAAGGCCGTCGGCGCGGTGGCGGATTTCACGCAGGCGAGCATGCAGGTGCTGCTTTCCGACCGGAACGGCGCGAACCGCGTGTATTCGCCGATCAATATCTATCTGATGCTCGGCATGCTTTCGGAGATTACCGACGGCAACTGTCGGCAACAGCTCCTTGACCTTGCAAAGGCAGACAGCGTGGAAGACCTCCGCGAACGCTCGAAAGCGCTTTGGAACAGCCTGTACCAAAGCAACGGCGACTCAAAATGTGTGCTCGCCTCTTCCTTCTGGCTTTCGGACGACCTCGAGGGCGCCTATAACAAAAAGACATTGGACATTCTCGCGAAGGAGCATCGCGCGTCCGCTTTCTCGGGACAGATGGGAAGCGAAGAATACAATGATGAGCTCCATAAGTGGATCAACAGCCAGACCGGAAATCTCCTTGAGGAAGCGGCCGGCAATCTGAAGTTCGACAGGGATACGGTTGCCGCCCTCGTAACGACGATTCTTTACGAAGCCAAATGGGACGAGGTCTTTTATGAGGACAGAACCACCCCGGATACGTTCCATGCAAAGTCCGGCGATGTGACGGCGAATTTCATGCATGAGAAGCAGTTTGGCAGGTACTATTACGGAGACAACTTTAAGGCCGTCTTCAAGGACCTGAATTATGATTACGCCGGAAGCCTCGGGACCATGTGGTTTATTCTTCCGGAGGAGGGCACCGGTGTCGATGCGCTTCTTTCCGACCCGCAGCTTAAACAGCTGATTTCCGAGCTCGAGGGCTATGAAAACGCGGGCACCGCGACGATTAATTTCGCGGTTCCGAAGTTTGATATTTCCTATGATACAAGCATTATCGATCCTTTGCGGAAAATGGGAGTGACAGACCTTTTCGATCCCGGAAAGGCTGACTTTTCGCCGCTTATGGACGATGATTCGCTGTTTGTTGACCAGGCGGAGCATGCCGCACGGCTGATGATTGACGAAGACGGCGTGAAAGCTGCGGCGTTCACATTTGTCAGCGTAAGCAAATCCGCGAAGCCGGAGGAGACTGAGGTTTTGGACTTCAAACTTGACCGTCCGTTCCTTTTCGTTCTTTGTTCCGATACGGGAATCCCGCTTTTCGCAGGCGTGGTGGAGAATCCGCTGCTGCCTTAGGCGGGGACTGATTGCTGTCGCTGAATCCGTTGCATTTTCCGTAGGGACGGAGTATATTTGTTTTATTGAATGAATCGCGCGTAATGATATAAAGATCTGATAGAGTGGTAGTAGTTCGGGAGGTCTGTGGTTATGGAATTTCTGCAGAGTATCCAACTGGATTTGATGGCAGCATTGATCGGTATCAGTGCGGCCTTTGCGGTGCTGGTCGTCTTCTCTAAGGCACTCCCGAAGAGAAGACGTCTGGTCATCATTTCCATCGAACTGCTTTCCGTGATTCTTCTTGTTTTTGACCGGTTTACCTATATCTATAACGGGGATCCGACGGAGTTCGGATTTCTTCTGCACCGTCTCGGGAATCTCGTAATCTTTGCGCTGATGCCCATGTGTTCGTTTGTCTTTTCCCATTACATTATGAATCTGGTGGCGGAAGAGCATCCGCAGAACAAGACGCCGAAACGCCTGTGGTTTGTTATGGTGCTTTCCTTTATCGGTGTTCTTGTGGTGCTGGCGGCGCATTTTACGGACTGGTTCTATTATTATGATGAAGCGCACGTGTATCACCGCGGAGACGGCTTTTTATTCTGCTTCGCCGTTCCAATCATCTCCATCGTGATTCTTATCTGGGTGGTATTCGAATACCGGCAGTATTTCAGCCGGATCATCTTCGTGTCGCTTCTTCTGTTCTTGCTGGGGCCGATTGTCGCGGCGGTTGTGCAGGTGTTTACCTACGGGCTGTCGCTTCTGAATATTGCCATCGCTGTTACGTCAATTCTGATCTATCTGTTCGCTTACCTCGATATTAATGAGAAGGTGGAGCGCGCGAACCGGAGTAAGATCGAGCATCTCGAAGAACGGAGAAAGCTTTCGGAGCGGCTTTTCGAACAGACCGCCAAGGCGCTTGCAAACTCCATCGATGCCAAGGATGAATACACAAGAGGTCATTCCATGCGTGTCGCGGAGTATTCCGAAAAGATTGCGCGTCACCTCGGCAAAGGCGACGAGGAATGCCGCCGGATCTATTACACTGCGCTTCTCCATGACGTAGGTAAGATCGGTATCGCGGACAGCATCATCACGAAGAACGGACGGCTGACCGCGGATGAGTACAATGAAATCAAGAAGCATCCGGTAATCGGCAATCAGATTCTTTCGAGCATCAGCGACTATCCGTTTCTGGGCGTCGGCGCGCATTACCATCATGAGCGCTATGACGGACGCGGCTATCCGGAGGGCTTAAAGGGCGAGGAGATTCCGGAGGTTGCGAGAATTATTTCGGTTGCGGACGCATACGATGCGATGACATCCAACCGAAGCTATCGATCCGCAATCCCGCAGCAGATCGTGCGTGAGGAAATCGTCAAGAATGCCGGAACGCAGTTCGATCCCGTCTGTGCCAGGGCAATGCAGTATCTGATTGACATTGATAACAATTATACAATGAAGGAATGCACTGCGGCCAATGAAGTCAGCGAAAGCGGGAAGCTGTTTTGCGAGGAATTCGCAAGCGCGGTTTCGGACGGAATTCTGGTTCTTTCCCACCGGATTACGGTAAGCTTTGACTATGAAACCGAAGAAAGCGGAGAGGACGCCTGCCCGGCAGCCTTTCTGTTTGATTCCCTGGATACCCGCTATTACCGGGACGAGATGTCGGTTCCCGAGATGTTCTCCTTAGAATACGGAAGAATCCGCTTCGACGGAAATGTCATAACAAAGGGCGCAAGAAAGATCGAAGTCCGGAAGCCGGGAACAGACGGCGGAAGCATACCGAAGACATTCGGAGCGGGCGAGGGCATTGCACGGAAAATATCTGAAGCGGGCGACGGCAGCACAGCGAAAGGACCGGGGCCCGGAAAGCACACCTATACGATCGATGCGGTCCGCATCAGGGATCACGGCCTGTTCCGGATTCATAACGGCGCGGAAACCTTCGATGTCATCGTCGCATTTCCCGACTGTACGCGCTACTGCTATATCGGACTTACGGGCGCGCACTGTACGATCAGTAACATTAAGATTACGCACGCGGAGGAGGATGCCCCCGCGGACACCATTCCGCGAATTGCCGAGGAGATTAACTTTATTAAGGAAAACGAAGGTGATATTCCGAATGTGCAGATAGATGCCTTCCGCACCGATGCTTCGAAGGGCATCAAGGTTACCGATAACCTGACGATCACGTTCCATTCGATGAGTCTTCCGACGGCGCGGCTCATATGGCACTGCCCGTACATTCTGCTGTTCCGCTCCGACGACGGCAAGGTAAAGGGCCCCAACTATCACGAAATCGGGCTCGTTCGGCTGGACGGAGAGTACTGGGACGGGGAAAATGTGAAAATCATGTCCACAACGACGAAGAAATCGGACTTCTGCGGCTGGGAGGCATGGAAGAATGTCCATAAGGAAGGCATTGACGTATCCGTGTCCCTGACCAGACGCGGCAATACGATTACCGTTACGACCGAGAATCTCGGCGTCCGGGTTGAGAGTATGACGATACTTCCCGAGGAAGCGGGAGATGCCTATGTTGCCATCACAGGCGACCAGTGTGCGATCACGAATATACGGATTATCCGACCGGAGCCGGTATAACCGCGGTCGTTAAAAATCGGAAGAAAGATTGATTCAGACGGGGGTTTTGCGATTTGCAAAATCCCCGAAATTTATGCTTGCATTTTATTTTTCGTTGTGTTATAATCGGTTTCGCTGTGACGTGATAGCTGTGAAGCGTGAGGTTGCCGGCCGCAAGGTCGGGTTTTCCGTGGAGCGAATGTCATGAGTTCATTCTGGCGACAAGTCACTGTACTTTCTACAACATTTTCTGCCAATCGAGGCAGATAAAACGTGCGAAACGAATGTTGTTCAAGGAACAGAGCCAAGCAGCAATGCTTGGTATTCTTTTCGGGGAAACAGGAAACACACGGTTGAGTGTACAGGCACCACTTGTTGTACTTTACCCACTGAGTGCGAAAAGGAGGCGCTATTTTTATGGCAAGCAATGTAATGCGAATCACATTGAAGGCTTATGATCATCAGTTGATTGATGCATCTGCCGCGAAGATCGTGGAGAACGCGAAGAAGACCGGTTCTAAGGTAAGCGGACCTGTTCCGTTGCCGACGAAGAAGGACGTCGTAACGATTCTCCGTGCTACTCACAAGTATAAGGATTCCCGTGAGCAGTTCGAGCAGAGAACCCACAAGAGACTGATCGACATCATCAACCCCGGCGAGAAGACCATTGAGGCTCTTCAGCGCTTGGAGATGCCCGCCGGTGTATTCATCGGCATCAAGATGATCGCCAAATAAATCATCTTGTAATTTAGAATGACCCTTTCGGGGGTCCGCTGTAGATTTCACAGGAGGAAAAAGAAATGAAGAAAGCTATTTTAGCTACTAAGGTCGGAATGACCCAGGTCTTCGCTGAAGACGGTTCGTTCATTCCGGTGACCGTTCTGCAGGCCGGTCCGTGCCCTGTTGTTCAGGTTAAGACGGCAGAGAAGGATGGCTATGACGCAGTTCAGGTCGGCTTCGGCGACATCAGAGAGAAGCTGGTTAATAAGCCGAATAAGGGACATTTTGCCAAGGCAAATGTGACCGTTAAGAGATTTCTCAAGGAGTTCCGCTTTGAGAATGCCGCAGAGTACAGCGTAGGTCAGGAGATCAAGGCTGACATCTTCTCTGCAGGCGACAAGATTGACGCAAGCGGCGTAAGCAAAGGTAAAGGTTACGCAGGCGCAATCAAGCGTTTCGGTCTTTCGAGAGGACCGATGGGACATGGTTCCAAGTACCACAGACATGCAGGTTCCAACGGACCGGCAACGACCCCCGGCCGTGTTTTCAAAGGAAAGCACATGCCCGGACAGATGGGTAACGTTAATGTTACGGTACAGAACCTCGAAGTCGTTCGCGTGGATGTTGAGAACAACATGATCCTCGTGAAGGGTGCCGTTCCCGGTGCCAAGAAGTCCCTGGTTATCCTGAAAGAAACCGTTAAGAGCGGAAAGTAATCTTGAGAAAGGAGGATCAAATCAATGGCAAACGTTAAACTTTATAATAAAGAAGGCGCTGAGGTCGGAACGCTCGACCTGAACGACAGCATCTTCGGCGTAGAAGTAAACACCCACCTGATGCATCTTGCGGTTGTAAGCCAGCTCGCTAACAAGCGTCAGGGAACCCAGAGCGCTTTGACCCGCGCTGAAGTAAGCGGCGGCGGAATCAAGCCCTGGAGACAGAAGGGAACCGGTCGTGCCCGTCAGGGTTCCATCCGTTCTCCTCAGTGGAAGGGCGGCGGCGTAGTATTTGCCCCGAAGCCCAGAGATTATTCCGTAAAGATGAATAAGAAGGAAAAGGCCGGAGCTATCAAGTCCGCCCTTACCTCAAGAGTAGCAGAGGACAAGATCTTCGTTATGGAAGACCTTGCCTTCGATGAGATCAAGACGAAGCAGGTTAAGTCCATGCTTGACAAGCTTTCTCTTGACAAGGCACTGATTGTTACCGCGGATAAGGATGAGAACGTAATTCTCTCCGCAAGAAACCTTCCGGGTGTCCGCACCGTAACAAGCAACGCTATCAACGTATTCGATATCCTGAAGTATTCCAATCTGGTAATCACCAAGGATGCGGTAGCGAAGATCGAGGAGGTGTATGCATAATGGCAGACCTTAAGTATTACGACGTTATCCTTAAGCCTGTGGTAACCGAGAAGAGCATGAACTCCATGGCGGAGAAGAAGTACGTTTTCTATGTAAATCCCGATGCCACGAAGACTCAGATCGCTGAGGCTGTTGAGAAGATGTTTGCAGGCACCAAGGTTGCCAAGGTAAACACGATGAACCTTGCCGGCAAGAACCGCGCACGTAACACCAGAAGCGGCCGGATCGAGGGAAAGACCTCCGAGAAGAAGAAAGCTATCGTGCAGCTGACTGCTGACAGCGCCGATATCGAGCTCTTCACCGGACTGTAGGATTGAACGAAAGGAGTTACAGCAATGGGAATTAAAAAATTTACCCCGTATACACCTTCGAGAAGAAACATGACCTGCTCCGATTTCGCTGAAATTACGAGCAAGACCCCCGAGAAGTCCTTGTGTGTATCCCTGAAGAAGACCGCAGGTCGTAACAACCAGGGTAAGATCACGGTAAGACATATCGGCGGCGGCAGCAGAAGGCAGTACCGGATTATTGATTTTAAGAGAAAGAAAGACGGCGTACCGGCAGTGGTTAAGACCATCGAGTACGATCCGAACAGAACCGCCAACATCGCTCTGATCTGCTACGCAGACGGCGAGAAGGCATATATCCTTGCACCTCTTGGACTGGAAGTCGGCCAGACCGTTATGAACGGTGAGAACGCCGAGGCGAGAGTCGGCAACTGCCTGCCTCTTGCAAACATCCCGATCGGTGCTCTTGTACACAACGTTGAGCTTTATCCCGGCAAGGGCGGACAGTTCGTTCGCGCAGCCGGCAACAGCGCACAGCTGATGGCTAAGGAAGGCAAGTACGCAACCCTCCGTCTCCCCTCCGGTGAGATGAGAATGGTTCCGATCATCTGCCGCGCCACCATCGGCCAGCTTGGAAACATTGACCATGAGCTTGTCAACATCGGCAAGGCAGGTCGCAAGCGCCATATGGGCATTCGTCCTACCGTTCGCGGTTCCGTAATGAACCCGAATGATCACCCGCACGGCGGTGGTGAAGGTAAGTGCGGTATCGGTCGTCCCGGTCCGAGCACTCCTTGGGGTAAGCCTGCTCTCGGTCTTAAGACCCGTAACAAGAAGAAGGCTTCCAATAAGCTCATCATCCGCAGAAAAGACGGTAGCGTCATCAAGACGAAATAAACAGGAGGTAACCATATATGGCACGTTCTTTGAAAAAGGGACCTTTTGCAGATCAGTATCTGCTTGACAAGGTTGATGCAATGAACAAGAGCGGTGACAAGAGTGTCCTTAAGACCTGGTCACGCCGCTCCACGATTTTCCCTACATTTGTCGGACATACGATTGCGGTATATGACGGAAGAAAGCATGTTCCGGTATACGTAACCGAAGATATGGTCGGCCATAAGCTCGGCGAGTTCGTTGCCACCAGGACCTTCCGCGGTCATGGAAAAGACGAGAAGAAGGGTAAGAAGTAATTAAGCCCTGTTCCATAACATTTTGCGCTGGATGCGCAGGAAGACTTACTAACGGAGAACCGTTAACATGAAAAGGAGGTACACATCCGATGGCAAAAGGACATAGATCCCAGATTAAGAGAGAAAGAAATGCCAACAAGGACAAGAGACCGAGCGCTAAGCTTTCTTACGCACGTGTTTCCGTTCAGAAGGCATGTTTCGTTCTCGATGCGATCAGAGGCAAGGATGTACAGACAGCACTTGGTATTTTGGCATATAACCCCAGATATGCTTCCAGATTAATTGAAAAGTTACTCAAATCCGCAGTTGCGAACGCGGAGAACAACAACGGCATGGATTCCTCGAAGCTCTTTGTTTCCGAGTGTTATGCCAACGAGGCTCCCACGATGAAGAGAATTCATCCGAGAGCACAGGGCAGAGCTTACCACATTCTGAAGAGAATGAGTCACATTACCGTCGTGTTGGACGAGAGATAGGAGGAAGAGCATGGGACAGAAAGTTAATCCGCACGGCCTGAGAGTCGGCATTATCAATGACTGGGATTCCCGCTGGTATGCAGAGGCAGATTTCGCTGACAACCTTGTAGAA
>JAEEGI010003613.1_pt1 | contig 36739 bp, 29 predicted proteins | sample 8958751 | NCBI WGS metagenome assembly JAEEGI01 (sample SAMN16246545, study PRJNA631951) | gut metagenome | biome: gut microbiome; feature: rumen; material: KS-attached | host: Bos | place: Iran: Karaj | collected 2018-10 | reverse complement strand
ATTCTGGTCTATGATGCCGAAACGCTGTACATCTGCGACTCGCAGAACTGTCTGATCCGTAAAGTGAGTATCCGATGAGACGTCTGTATCTGATAATAGGGGCACTCTTTGCTGTCGGATGCTCTTCACAAACCGTCTCCATTGAGGAAGAGACACCGTTCCGGCTCCTGTTCTGGAATATCCAGAACGGGATGTGGGCCGAACAGGGTAAGAACTATGACAGTTTTGTCAACTGGGTCCGCGAACAGAATCCGGACGTTTGCGTCTGGTGCGAAGCCCGCAGTATTTATTACACGGGAACCAGAGACAAACTGCCCCTGGAGGAAAAGTATCTGGTCGATAACTGGCCGGAACTGGCCGCCCGATACGGACACCGTTTTGTCTATGTCGGCGGCATGCGGGACAACTATCCCCAGGTCATCACCTCCAAGACGCCCATCCACGGGATGGCGAAGATTGTCGGCGAAGAGCCTGACAGTGTAGTTACCCACGGTGCCGTATGGGCACAGGTAAGCGTCGCGGACAAGACCTTGAATCTGGTTGCCCTCCATACCTGGCCTCATCCGTACGCCTTCAATGCCACGGACCAGGAAGCATCCAAAGCCGCCCACGGAGGCGATGCCTACCGGAAGATGGAAGTGGAATACGTATGCAGACACACCATCGGCAATGCCCGAAACGGGTATTGGCTCCTGATGGGCGATTTCAATTCCATTTCCCGTACGGACAATGCTTTCTACGGCCTACCTGCGGACGACCCCAAGTTCCAGGCACAGGATTACATACATGAGCATACTCCTTATAGGGACATCATCAAGTGGCGCTATCCGGAAGAGGTGATTCTGTCCACAATCGCCAATACCCGCTACGATTATGTTTTCTGCACGCCGGACCTTTATCCGTCCATTACCGATGCCCGGATTGTCCGGGATGAATATACCGAGCCGGTCCGTGACGAGGTCGTGACCAGTTTCTGGCATCCTTCCGACCATTTGCCGGTTATCGTTGATTTTAATTTCTGATCCCCATGAAACGACTGTTATTTCTATTGACTGCTGCCCTGCTGCTGGGCGCCTGTTCCAAGGAAGCAGAGCCCGAGATTAAAGACAATCCGGGCACACCGGAAAATCCGGAAACGCCCGCCGGCGATCCGGATGAGGTCGTCCTCTACGCCGAATTCAGTGACGCCACAGTCAGTAAAACCGGCTTTGACGGTCCAGAATACCAATGGAGAACCGGAGACCGGATCCGAGTAGCGCTTACCGACGGGAATACGCTGGATCTGCGTTACTCCGGAGAGAATACCGCCGGGGCGGCAGACTTCCATCAGACGGAGACGCCCGCCAGCGGCGTACTGTACGGAGAAGGCGGTTTTGCCCTGTATCCCTCACTCGCACCGAACAACTGCAAGTGGGAAGGCAGCACGCTGACCCTGAGCCTGAAGAACAATTATGTCTGGACGGAAGGGAATGCGGAAGCACCCATGCTCTCGAATGTCATCGAGGGTGAGAACCTGCAATTCTACCAGCTGTGCGGCCTGCTGAAGCTGACCATTTCCAACATTCCCGCCGAGGCTGCCAAGTTGATGGTCCTGACGCCGGGCTATGTCATGACGAAGAATATGGTCGTCCATAACTGGTCAGGCAGCATCGGGGATGAAAAGCCTTTCGTCCAGGCTTATGCCGGGAATGACGACTGCGTCGGTCTCCCCTTCCCTGCAGGGACTGCCACTTCTCGTACTTTCTATGTTCCCATGCCGGTCGGACCGGGCGAGGACCACACCTACCCGGAAGTCCGGATCTATTTGGTGAATGCCGCCGGCAACACCATCTCCGGCACGGTCTGCACGGCTGAAAACCTTCGGATCGACCGGGCCTACATCAAACCGATGGAACTGGTCGCCTATCCCGAAGAGCTGAAAGCGCCGTTCACGGTCACAACGCTCTTTGGCAACGTCGGCTTCAGCAACCCGGTTTCCGGAAAGGCCGGCGGCAATGCTTCCGCGGCCATTCTTGGCGCCGTTCGTGGTATGGGCTGGATCGTCCCGGACGAAAAGGCGTTCGTGCTGGAGCAGGCACAGACGGTGCGTATCTGGGATGTCAAGGCAGGTACGCTTTCCGATCCTTACACCTATGGGGATGCGAATCACGTCCCCTGGCTGGGCAATCTGCATAACGGCGAGATCTGGTTCGCCGAGAAGGCCAAAGCCAAAGTCTTCACCTTTAATCCGGACAGCCATACCTTTACGGAGCAGGCGGCCTTGAGCACCTGGAGCGGCAAGAGCGTGATGGATATCATCTTCGACGCAGAGGGGAACGCCTTTGTCGCGGTGCGCGACCTCAACACCATTTACAAGTTCGACGGCGGAGACTTCACGGCCTCCCCTTCCCTGACGGTCAGCCTCGGGAAGTGGCCGCTCGCCATGGAATTCGATGCGGACGGAAACCTGATTGTCGCGACCAACGGCTGCCAGATTCTCAACGTCAATCCCAACACCGGCACCTATGAGGTCATCGCCGGCATCAAGGATGCGAAAGCCATCTCCGACGGCACGGAAGGTGAGCCGCTGACGGCGAAATTCACAGCCGGTATCGCAGACATCGCCATCTCCCCGAACGGAGACATCTATCTTGCTGATACTTACCGTGTCCGGAGGATCCGGAAAGGCTCTCTCGGATATTCCAACGCGATCGTATCGACGGTCGCCGGCAGTACCCAGGCAGCCAACCGCGCGGCCATCGCCGACGGTGTCGGAACCGCCGCGACTTTCCGCCAGATGGGCGGTCTGCTGATGAACAGCACGGGCACTATGCTCTATATCACCGATCAGGGAACCGGGCATATCCGGGAACTCTATATCGGCGATCCGGACGGCCCTGTGACGACCAAAACCATTTTGACGGCAGCGACCTTCAACATTCGTTTCATTACGGACAAGGATACGGACGAGCGCAGCTGGGAATTCCGTCGCACCGGCGTCGTCCAGCTCATCAAGGATTACAGTTTTGACATCGTGGGCTTCCAGGAAAGCCGGCCGGAGCAGCGGGCCTACATGATCGGAAATCTTCCGGAATACACTTTCTCTGAAACGGCGGAAGAGCCCTGCCTCGCCTGGAAAACCGACAAGTTCGTCGAGCTGGACAAGGGCTATTTTTACCTCTCAGCCACGCCGGATACGCCCAGCAACCCCTATCCGGGTTGGGTTTCCACAGATCCGGGACGCCGACGCGTCTGCCAGTGGATCAAACTGGAAAACCGCGAAACCGGCGAGAAAGTCCTCTTCCTCAATACCCATCTGGAAGTAACCAGCTCCGGCACCTCCGTCAGCGAAGAGGAGGCCCTGGAAATCCGTACCCGTTCTGCCGAACTGATCTGTAGCCGGATTGCCGCCCTGAATACCGGCGGTTACCCGGTCATCCTCGGAGGTGACATGAACGGCCCCACCACGGAAGCCACCCACACGGATTACTTCAAGGTCCAGCTGACAGACTCCTATTACCGCAGCGCCGATCTGGGTGTAAAAGAAGGCCCGGTTGCCACCTATAACGCATACAGCTACGAAGACGAGCAGCGTTCCAAGTGGTATCACCGCATCGATTACCTCTATTTCAAAGGCGGGCTGGATGTGGTGAAATACAAAGTGATTGACGACAAATATAACGAATACTTCCCCTCCGACCACTGGCCGTTGATGGTGAGATTCGCCTTAGATTAATTATTAACCAATAAATACAGGAATATGATGAAAAAGAAGTATTTTCCGCCAGACTCAGCGCTGCTGACTATCGAGCAGGAACGATTTATCTGCGCATCGGACTTGGAAACGAAAGATTCCAACGGTCTTGAAAAATGGATTACGGATGACGAAGGAGTATGGACTATCTTATGAAAAAAATTTCAATGCTTATGATGGCGGCCCTGGCCGTTACGACCCTTTCCTGCAATAAGGAAAATGCCATTCAGGAAGAAGAGAACCAACCTGTCCACCGGCAAACACTCGTCGCCCAATTTGCCGATGAAGAGACGAAAACGTTCTTTGATGGGACAGTTTTCAAATGGAATGCGGATGATAAGATTCTTGTCCGCAGCGACAATGCTGCCGGATATACAGTATTTGATAATAGTACCGGAGAAAGTGCTGGCGCCGTAACCTTTGAGGCTGAAACTGACGACACTATCTGCTATGGCGATGAGTCATTTGCCTTATATCCTAACTCGACTTCGGATGGGTGTCCAAAGATTGAAGAAACAATTTTGAAGATCTATCCAGAACCGACATATACATGGTCGGAAGGGGCTGTACAGGCTCCGATGATTGCCAAAGTGGTCTCGGGAGAAAACCTGGAATTTACGCATTTAGGAGGTTTACTCAAGGTTACTTACAAAAATGTTCCGCCCAAGGCAAGATATATCAAGGTTACAGCACCTATCGATGCTACCCACTATTATAAAATCAGCCAGACAATGGGGCCAGGCGGGTTCTTTGGTTGGGAAGACGGCGTTGGTTTTACTTTGGACAAACCTTACATCAAGGCTTATAACAATGGAAAGACCAATGAGTACTTTGTAAGACTTGACATCAATGCTGCTACGCCTGCCCAGCGGGCTTCCGATGACGGTATCACCGCCTATATTCCGCTTCCGGTCGGCCCCAATGAAGGCGGGGTCTATCCTACGCTGAAGGTGTCTTTGACATTCGCTGACGGTACGACCGTTCCCGGATCGGATAGAACTGCGACAAATATTCCAATCCAACGGGCCCACATCAAACCCATGCCCGCGATTACGCTTACGAAATATAAATTGACAACGCTGATTGGTTCGGCTGGAAGAGCCGCGAATACCTCTTCTCATGTGACCGGTTCTTTTGCTGAAACAAAATTATATGCTCCACGTGGCATGGTAATGCTTCCCGACAATAAAGCAGTAGTTTTCGATCAGAACGACGCCGTAATGTTCGTTGACCTTAACGTACAGACGGTAGAGAAAGTATCATATAATTCTGGAACTGCCGTGCCTTGGGGCGGATGCTATCATGGCGGAGTCCTTTACATAGTAGACAAGAGTCTGGGACGTTTTTATACTTGTAGCAATCTGACCACAAAAGAAATAACTTATTCGAATATCTCAACCGGCAATTATAGCCCCATGATGATTCAATTCAGCGGTTCGGATGCATATGTTGTCATCAGAGATGCTTATGGCCTATTTAAGTATGAGGGTGGCATAACCGGAACAAAGACAAAGTTTGCCAACTTCAATTCTGGCTCTCTTTCCAAGGTCAAGCCGATTAGCTTTACCGTTGATGGCAATGGTGACTTTATTATTGCCACTGCAGATAATGGCTTTAAGCTGTTCAAAGAATCCAGTGCCGGCGGAGCACCGGTGGCGGTTGCCGGAAATGGCACAAAGGCAACCAATTATGCTACTTTAGTGGACGGCCCTGTATCAACAGCTACATTTACTGCTAACACTTATGGCCTTGCTTTCGATGGCGATGGTAACCTGTATGTAGGTGATGGATTTGCCATCAGAAAGATTACATTTGGCCCTCGCGGATGGGACGACGCCGTGGTTACAACAATCATCACTAACGGTACAAATACTCCAAAAGATGGTTATGGCGCTGATGCTGCTTTGAATTGTGTCGGCAGTATGGCGTTTAACAGTGATTATTCCAAACTGTATGTGACAGACCAGAATGCGGGTAAGGTATACGTTGTTACCATCGAATAAGCACTTATTCGTTATTGCTCAGGGGCTGGCTGGCTTTGCCGGCCAGCCCCTTTTTCATATGGCAAGAAAAGTAATGCTCGTGCTGCTGGCGCTGGTTATGGCATCATCGGCATTAATGGGACAGGAATACAATTACGTTGAGGCGTCGGCACTCACGCTCACGGGGAAGGTTTTCCCCGATACGCCGAATCCCTATCACCGCCTCGACACGGCCCGGTTCCACGGCTTCAACAAAGAAGAGCTGAAGCTGGTGCTGGAATCTTCCGGCATTGCCGTAGCCTTCCGCACGGACTCCCCTTCCATCCGCGTGCTGCCGGTCTATGTCCGGCCGTATTTCGGCGGCGGGACCACGGGCTTTGCCGGCCGGGGCTTCGACCTCTATATCAAGAAAGACGGGAAATGGCTCTGGGCCGCTTCCGGCCTCCAGAATGACAATGCCCTGGACAAACCGGTCAGCCTGATCAAAGACATGGACGGGGGCGTAAAGGAATGCCTGCTGTATCTGCCTGTCCGCAGCGAGATGGCATCCGTCAAGATCGGTGTAGAGGAGGGATGCCTTCTGGAGCCGCTTCCGCAACCTTTCCGACATCGCGTCGCCGTGTTCGGCTCCAGTTTCACCCATGGTGCCTCTACTTCCAAGGCCGGCATGGCCTATCCATCCATCCTCTCCCGCGAGACGGGCATCCAGTTCCTCAATCTCGGCGTAAGCGGCCGCTGCCGGATGCAGGATTACTTTGCCGCCGCCCTTTCCGAAGCGCCAGACGTGGATGCCTTCCTCTTCGACACCTTTTCGAATCCGACCCCGGAAGAGATTCGCGAGCGCCTCTTTCCCTTCATCGAAGCGATACAGGCTGCCCATCCCGGCAAACCGCTGATTTTCCAGCAGACCATCTACCGCGAGCGGCGAAATTTCAATCTCCAGGCAGACCGCTATGAACGGGAGAGAATGGCCGTAGTGGCGCAGCTCATGAAGGAAGCCTGCCGGAAATATAAGGACGTGTATTTCATCACTTCGACAAACGCGACCTCTCCGGACCATTATACCTCCGTTGACGGGACCCATCCGGGAGACTACGGATACACCCTATGGGCCCGAAGCATCAAAAAGCCCGTGCTGCGAATCTTGAAAAAGTATGGTATTCGTTGACGATTAATTATCTTTGCCTGAACAATTCTTACGACATGAAAAAAAGTCTGATTCTTGCGCTGCTGGTCCTCGGAGCGCTTTCCCTCAAGGCACAGGCCGTCATTGGTCCCGAACATCAGGAGCGCGCTGCCGCGCTGGTGCAGCAAATGACACTGGATGAAAAGATTAGCTTGATTGCCGGATATCAGGACGGCTTCCATACCGCCCCCGTGGAGCGGCTGGGCATTCCGGAAATCCGTATGGCCGACGGGCCGCAGGGGATCCGGAACAATACCAAGAGCACCCTTTTCGCCTGCGGCGTCGCTGCGGCGGCGAGTTGGAACCCGTCCCTCGTGCGGGAAATGGGCGTCGCCCTCGGGCAGGATTCCCGTGCCCGAGGTGTCCATATCCTGCTGGGACCGGGCGTGAATATCTGCCGCAGTCCGCTTTGCGGTCGTAACTTCGAGTACTTCGGGGAGGATCCTTTTCTGGCTGCGGAAACGGCCGTCGCCTACATCGAAGGCGTACAGTCGCAGGGCGTGATGGCGACCGTCAAGCATTTCGCTTTGAACAACCAGGAATACAACCGTCATCATGTCAACTCCGTCGCGGACGAACGGACCATCAACGAAATCTACTTCCCTGCTTTCCGGGCTGCCGTCGAGCGGGCCCATGTCGGTTCCGTCATGACAAGCTACAATCCCGTCAACGGCGTCCACAGCGCCGAGAATGCCTATCTGATCGGGCAGACGCTGCGTGGAAAATGGAATTTCCAGGGATTCACGATGAGTGACTGGACTTCGACTTATACGCCTCTTCTCATGGTGCAGGACGGTGTCGATCTGGAGATGCCCCGCGCTTTCTGTTATACGGCGGAAACGCTGAAACCCCTGCTGGAAAGGGGCGTTATCACGGAAAAGCAGATTGATGACAAGGTCTGCCGCATCCTGCAGACCTATATTGCCTTCGGCTTCCTCGACCGCCCGCAGCTTGACAGTTCCATCCCGGAGGACAACCCCTATTCGCGGGAAGTGGCTTACCGGCTGGCCTGCGAAAGCATCGTGCTGCTGAAAAATGACGGCATCCTGCCGCTGAAAAAGAACCGGAGAATCGCCCTTTCCGGACCGGGCGCCGAAGTGATCCCCTGCGGAGGCGGAAGCGGCGCCGTGGATCCGCTCTATACGGTTTCCCTGAAGGAAGGACTGCAACTGCTCGGAGCCCGTTTCTCGGAAAAAGCCGATGTCGAAATCGTCGCTCTCGGCTTTGACAAAACGACCGAAAAGGAAAACCACGACAGGACTTTCGCTCTCCCCGAGGGTCAGGAAACCTTCGTAGAGGAAGCCCTCGCCCGCGGCCGCAAGGTCATTCTGATCGTCAACGCCGGCGGCGCGGTCAATCTGAGCCGGATTGAAGGGCGCGTGAGTGCCATCCTATGGGCCTGGTATCCGGGGCAGGAAGGCGGAAAGGCCCTCGCGGAGATCCTTTACGGAAAGGTCAATCCTTCCGGCCGCCTGCCGGTCAGTTTCCCGCGCGCTTTGGAAGACAATCCGGCACAGCCGTATTACGCACCGTCGGAGCCTTATAACAAACGCGGCCATACCGTCGTCCCGACGACTTACGCCGAAGGCATTTTCACTGGCTACCGCGGCTACGGAGAAACCGCACCGCTCTATCCCTTCGGTTTCGGGCTGGGCTATACGGACTTCTCTTACAGCGAATTGACGGTAACCCCGGCCGGGGACGGCTTTGATGTGCGTCTGGAAGTCCGCAACAGCGGAAACCGCGACGGCAGCGAAACGGTCCAGATCTATGTCCATGAGGAGAACCCCTGTGTCCCCCGCCCCGTCCGAGAGCTGAAAGGGTTCTGTAAAGTCAGCATTCCGAAAGGACAGGCCCGGACCGTCACGGTCCATCTGCCCCGTGAAGCCTTCGCCTACTACGACAGCGACAGCCATGGCTGGGTCGTCAATCCGGGTGCCTTTACGATCGAGGCCGGCGCCTCCGCTGCGGACATCCGGACAGCCATTCCGGTAGTTTTGGAGTAATTCGATTGCGCAGATACGCTTTTTCTTTCTATCTTTACAAAAGATTTGTTGGCTAATGCATCGGATTCTGGAGAATTCCCGCGTGATTGACCCCGATAATCGCCGAGGTTCAGCTCCCCTCCGTGAGAATCGAGAGCATCACCCTTTAAACGTATATCCGGCTTTCTCTACAGCCTCCCGGATGGCTTCTTCTGAAGCAGGGCCTTTGATGGTCAAAGTCTTTCGGGACGCGCTGGCGGTGGCCGATTCCACGCCGGGGATATCTTCAACGGCGCGGCAGACAGCGGCCTCGCAGTGGCTGCAGTGCATTCCTTCGACAGTATAGACCGCCGTATCGGGTTCAACGGCCTTGCTTCGGGTGAATCGTTCAAACAGTTTCATAGCGAGAGCAAACAGTATCAAAAGGGTTAACATAGATGCGCATATTAGTTTGAAGGTCCCCGGAAGAGCTGCGGTGGCGCAGCAGGGCTCGGCGTCCGCCATCGGCTTCACAGTAATTCCAACGGCATTGACCAGCAGGCCGAAAAGAACGGAAAAGACGACGATGACAAGCAGATAGATCCACGTAAAACGCCGTCCCAGGGCTTTGCGGACCACCAGGATCGATGCCAGGTTCACGGCCGGTCCGGCCATCAGCATCACCAGCGCAGCACCCGGGGAGAGGCCTTTCATCATCAGCGCCGCTGCCACGGGAATGCTGCCGGTGGAGCAGATATACATCGGCACCGCCACAATCAGAATCACCAGCATCTGCAGCAGGGGTTCTTTGCCGAAGTGCAGGAAGAATTCGTCCGGGATGGCCACCTGGATGAGGGCCGCCACCAGCAGGCCGATGACCAATCGGCCCCCGATGTCCTGGATCATCTTGAAGTAGGCGTATTTCAGGACGCGCCAGAGTCTGTTCCCCGTCTCTACGTTGCAAGAGCAGCCCGATGAAACCGCCACATCGTCTTCAGGAACCAGCCGGTTCACCAGCAATCCCCCGCATACGCCGGTAACCAGCGCCGCAGCTGGACGGATGATGGCGAAACCCAAGCCCATCAGCGAGAACGTGGCCAGGATGGAATCAATGCCCGTCTGCGGCGTGGCAATCAGAAAGGATGCTACGGCGCCTTTGGAGGCCTTTTCATTCCGCAGGCCGACGGCAGTAGGAATCACCCCGCAGGAGCACAGCGGAAGCGGTACGCCCAGCAGCGCTGCCCAGAGGACGGCCCACTTGTTGTCCTTCGAAAGATACTTCCTGTAGAATCCCTGCGGCACGAATACGTGCAGAATGCCGGCAATGAGAAAGCCCAAAAGCAGATACGGGGCCATCTCGCAGACGACGTGCAATAGGGACAACAGGTATGATCTCATAACGACAGACAAATACGTGCAGATACAAATATAATCTTTTTTACCGATATTTGCAGTATGAAACGCATCGAGGTAGTAGCAGCGGTCATCCTTCGGGACGGAAAGGTATTCGCCACGCAGCGGGGCTATGGACCCTGGAAGGACTGGTGGGAGTTCCCGGGCGGGAAAATGGAAGCCGGGGAAAGCCCCGAGGAGGCGCTCAAGCGTGAAATAAAGGAAGAATTAAAGGCCGATATCAACGTCGGCGATCTGATTGAAACGATCGAGTGGGACTATCCGGAGTTCCACCTCTCCCTGCACTGCTACTGGTGCTCGCTGGTTTCGGGAGAACCGACGCTGCTGGAGCACGAATCGGCCGCCTGGCTGGATTCGGCCACACTGGAAAGCGTGCGGTGGCTGCCGGCCGATGCCGCCTTCATCCGCGCCCTCTCCCGCCTTTTGGCCGCGAAGTAAATCATAATGTTCCGGATGGAGAACACGATGGCGAACTGGCCGATCACCAGCACCCAGTCGTGGCGGATGACGCCGTAGGTGATGATCATCAGCGAACCGATCACCGCCAGGAGCCAGTGCCCGAGAGGCAGGATGGATTCCCGCCGCTTCATACTGTAAATGAGCTGATACAGCGAGCGGATTTCAAAAGTGAACTGTCCCGCGATACCGAACCAGAGCAGTTTGGGCGGAACGGCGTCGTTGTGCAGGAAATTGGCGGAGAAGGAAGAGATGTCCTTGAAAATGAGCGCCAGGATGGCTACGGGGAACAGGGCCTGCAGAACGATCAGGAACTTGGGCACGCGTTTGTACAGGCCCATAATGCTGATGTTCCACATATAGATATAGTAGCTGAGGCTTTCTCCGAATATGATGGAGAGATCCCGGCGCAGCCAGCCGTAAATGTACAGGACGATGGCGCCGATGCTGCTCATCACCCAGTAGATACCCGGGGACTCAACCTGTTTGGACTTTTCCGAGAGATACCACTGGACGACAATGCGGGTGCCATAAATGGCCATCCCGCACAGACCCAGCAGATATACCCATACCGGACTGTCCATCACCTATTCGCCGTAGGGAACGCCGTAGAAATGCTTCCAGATCTCATCCCTGTCCTCCGGCCGGACGCAGCGCATCAGCGAGTTCAGGGTCTTCTGCGGATAATCCGAGTGACGCAGGAAGATGAGGCCGTCCAGGCTGTTGGAAAACAGCGGGTCCACGTTGAAGCAGGTAACCCGGGCCGAGCAGCTGAAGTATTTGCGGAACAGCACAGGAAGCCGATATTGATTGTCTGAAAGCCGATAAAGCTCGTGGTCGAAGGCATCGATGTCTCCGGCGGGAACGCCGGCGAGAATCTCGTCCGGATTCTTACAGGCGGGATCCGGCACGAAAGGCGTGGTGGGCAGAACGATTTCCTCTGCGTTCGGGAACGCAAAATCCCGCATCAGGAAATGCACGGCCAGCGTCTGGTAATAGGTGGGCATAGAATCGCTCATACTCACGGGGCCCATAAAATACTCGATTTCCGGGCAGCGGAGGGTGGAAGCGGCCAAACCGGCCAGCAGGAACTTCAGGGGGAAGATTTCCCGCTGGTACTTGGATACCACGAACGAGCGGCCCAGTTCCATACTCTTGGCCAGGAGCGGTTCCACAGCGGGTTTATAGGCAAACAGCGTGGATGTGTAGAAGCCGGCGATGCCTCCGTGCTCGCGCAGGAGTTCCGGGCCGAAGCCCAGACGGTAGGCGCCCACGATTTCCCCGTTCGGCACGTTCCAGAGGATCATATGCCGATAGAAGTTGTCGTATTCGTCCGTATCCAGCGGAAGGCCGGTCCCCTCTCCCACGGCGCGGAATGTCTCTTCCCGGAGCCGGTAGAGCTCCTTCAGGAGGTTGGGGGCATCCGAGGCTTTGACGAGGTACATCCGGCAGTCGCCGCTTTCAAATAGAATCTTGTCTTGCAGCTTTTCAACCTCTGCGCGGTAAAGCTCGGGAGCCACCGGAGGAGCAAGAGGCTGCAGTTTCTGGGCACACATAGGCTGTTTGTTATTGCGTTTTCAAAAGTCAAAGATAGGATTAATTCGCAGAATTTGCAAACACGCTAAAATTAAGCTAATTTTGTATCCCGTATTTGAAACACCTCTCTCCGCTATGAAATACGGGTTCGACAACGAGAAATACCTCATCATCCAATCGGAACGCATCAAGGAGCGCATCGCCGCCTTCGGCCATAAACTGTATATGGAATTCGGCGGAAAACTCTTCGACGACTATCACGCCAGCCGCGTCCTACCGGGCTTCCAGCCGGACAGTAAGCTCCAGATGCTGATGCAACTGAAGGATGACCTTGAGATTGTGATCGTCATCAGCGCCGTAGACATCGAGAAGAATAAAGTTCGGGCCGATCTTGGTATCACCTACGATATGGACGTCCTGCGCCTGAGGGACGAGTTTATGGCCAGGGACCTCTCCGTGAACAGCGTCGTCATCACCCATTTCAACGGCCAGGCCAGTGCGGAAGCCTACCGCAAGCGCCTGGAGAATATGGGCATTACCGTCTATTATCACCATACCATCGAGGGCTATCCCAACAACGTCGCCCTCATCGACTCGGACGAAGGCTTCGGCAAGAATGACTATGTAGTAACGTCAAAGCCCCTGGTGGTGGTCACCGCCCCGGGGCCCGGCAGCGGAAAGATGGCTGTCTGCCTGAGCCAGCTCTATCAGGAGAACAAGCGCGGCATCAAGGCCGGCTATGCCAAATTCGAAACCTTCCCGGTGTGGAGTCTTCCGCTGAATCATCCCGTCAATATCGCCTATGAAGCCGCCACGGCCGATCTTGACGACGTGAATATGATCGACCCCTTCCACCTGGAAGCCTACGGCACGATGGCCGTGAATTACAACCGCGACATCGAGATTTTCCCGGTGATGAACGCCCTCTTCGACGACATCTACGGGGACACGCCCTACAAGTCCCCCACGGATATGGGTGTGAATATGATCGGCAGCTGCATCAGTGACGACGAAGTATGCTGCCAGGCCTCCCTGCAGGAGATAATCCGGCGCTACTACACCGCCCTCTGCGGCTTTGCCGAGGGAAAAGCGACGGAAAACGAGGTGAACAAGATAGCCCTCCTGATGAAGAAGGCCAAAATCACTACGGCCGACAGAAAGTGCACCGTACCGGCCAAAGAGCGTACGGACAAGTCCGGGCTCGCCGCCGCCGCCATCGAACTCGCCGACGGCACCATCCTCACCGGAGAGACCTCTCCCCTGCTGGGCCCCAGTTCGGCCCTTCTGTTAAACGCCATCAAGCATCTGGCGGGTATCGCACACAATGTCAAGCTCATCCCCAAGAACATGATCGCGCCCATCCAAAAGATGAAGGTGGACTATCTGCACGGACACAATCCCCGCCTGCATACGGACGAGGTGCTGGTGGCTATTTCCATGATGAGCCTGATTGATGAGAACTGCAAACTGGCCATGGACCAGCTGCCCAACCTGGCAGGTTCCCAGGTACATTCCACGGTGATGCTCAGCGAGGTAGACCGCAAGACCTTCAAAAAACTTGGCATCGGCCTCACCTGCGACCCCGTCAAAAAAATCAAAAAGAACTGAAATACTTCAGCAGCGGGGCAATCATCAGAGACTGAATAAGTTCGTCGTTTTTTAACAGCGCCTTCACCTCATCCTCCTTCAGCAGATAGACCTCCAACTCCTCGGTCGCATCCAGGTGCGGCTCCGTAATCTTTTCCACGCCTTTGGCCAGGAAGCAGTGCGTGAAATTGGACATGCTGCTGGGGTTGGGGGTAATCTCCATCAGTTCGGTCCAGGTTCCATTCCCATAGCCGGTTTCTTCCAACAGCTCTCTTTGGGCCGCCTGGAGCGGCGTCTCCCCCTCTTCCATCACCCCGCAGGGCAACTCATAGCAGGTCATCCCCACCGCGTGACGATACTGGCGCTCCATCACGAATCGGCCCTCCTTGGTAATGGCTATCACATTCACCCAGTCCGGGTACTCCACCACATAGTATTCGGGATTGATGCGCCCGTCCGGCAGCTGAACTTTGTCACGCCGGGCTGTAAGCCACGGACGCCTGATAAGATACTCCGTGGAAAGAATCTTCCATCGGCGGGTTTTGTCTTTCGCTTGCATATTCGACTGCAAAGATACGCTTTTTTACTATCTTTGCACTCCGTATGTGGTGGATTCTGGCCTTTGTATCGGCCGCCTTGCTGGGCGGTTACGACGTTTCCAAAAAGCTCTCGCTTCGTGGAAACGCAGTCATTCCGGTGCTGTTCCTGAATACGCTGCTGTGCGCCCTGCTGTTCTCGCCTTTTCTGTTCCGCAGTGGCTGGGGAAGCTGGGAAATCCAGAGGTGGATCCTTCTCAAGAGCATGCTGGTCCTCAGCTCATGGCTGGCGGGTTACTACGCCATGAAACACCTCCCCATCACGCTGGTGGGCCCTGTCAATGCCACCCGTCCGGTGCTGGTCCTGGTGGGTGCCGTACTGCTCTTCGGCGAGCGACTCAACCTGCTCCAGAGCCTGGGTGTCGCCACCGCCGTGCTGGCCTACTTTCTTCTAAGGCGCACCGGACGCTCCGAAGGCATCGACTTCAGACATAATAAATGGATAGCCTGCCTCATCGTGGCCGTCCTCCTGGGCGCCGCCAGCGGTCTCTACGACAAATACCTCCTATCTCCGCACTATCTGGGGTTAGACCGCGGCCTGGTACTGGGCTGGTACAGTTTCTACCAGGCCGCCATGATGGGCATCCTGATGCTTGTCCGGCTTTCCCATCGGCACAATGATACGCCTTTCCACTGGCATTGGAGCCTCCCCCTTATCAGCATCTTCCTCTGTTCGGCCGATTACGCCTACCTCCAGGCCCTCTCCCAGCCCGACGCCCTTATCAGCGTCGTTTCCATGATCCGCCGCGGCAGCGTTCTGGTGAGTTTCCTCGCCGGCGCCCTCTTCCTCAAGGAGAAAAACATCCGGGCCAAATCCCTGGACCTCCTGATGATGCTCCTGAGCATGGTTCTGCTCTACCTGGGTTCGCGGTAAATGCTTTGGACATTGCGTGAGCAGTATGAGTCCCTCGCCTTTTACCTCACGCGTAATTGCCAAGTACTTGTTTATGTGCCCATTACAGCTTTTCCTCCCTTCCACTTGCCATGGAGGAAAAAACGTTTTACACTGTAATACAATAAGTTAACAAAAACGCCTGCCAACGCAAACTAAGCCCCGGGACGGAAAAAGGAACAAATATTTTTGCAATATCCCAAAAATACACTATATTTGCAGTCCCAAACGATGGTGCTGTAGCTCAGATGGTAGAGCAATGGACTGAAAATCCATGTGTCGGCAGTTCGATTCTTCCCAGCACCACTTGTAACCCGCTGATTTTCAGCGGGTTTTTTGTTACAGACACGGTTTGATAGGCTCAAAATAAAAACTCGGTTGTTATGAGTTTAGCTAATCGTTTTGGGAGAGGTGGCTTTTCTGTGAGGGGTACCTCTCCCATGAATTCAGCCATATATGCATTGAGAGCCACAATTGATGGGAGAGGTGTCTGCGATGAAAAGTGGACCTCTCCCATGGCTGATGCTTTCCACTTCTTTTTTTTGTTGGGCCGATGACTATTCACCGTCGCAGGCCCAATTCGAGGCGGGATACCAGCGACGGGAATCGGCCTTACACGAAACATGGCGTCTCAGGTACCCTGTCTCTTTTCGGACCTGCTGCGGTCATAGAGGAGACCTGCTACAGTGGTGATGGGGACCTGCTACGTAAACTCCACACACCGGCCCCGAAGAACCAAACAATACAACCGGGTTTTGGCATTGATCCATTTGATATAATAGACATTTCGGTCGTGGGATAGGGTTATTTTGCAATTAATCTTTCAAGATTGTTTTGTATAATTGCATTATTAGAAGAAACCAGCCTACACTCTATCGGATATAAATCACTAACAGTTCGATTCTTCCGGCACCAGAACCTACTCCCCTCTGAAGAATGGTGTTTTATGCAACTCCCGCACGGTGTCGTAGGGTTCGGTTGAGGAAGCATATAAATGAGACATTTTTGGCAGTAAACATAAATTTCTGCCGAAAATGTCTCACGTTTAGGAAGCCGTCGGAAATTGAACCAAGAAGAATCGGCCATTCAATGACAACCGATTTCTAAGTGGGGAACTAATAATCGGTCGGGTCTTTTGTCATCGGCCCTTCCCAGGTGACGGTCACTTCATTTCCGTTTTCATCAATGCCAGTCGCTTTCAACTTGCAATAGTCGTCTTCAGTGACCGTAAGCTCCAGTTTGCCTTGCTTCAGGACTGATGAACCTCCTTCGCCCTGGATAAATAGGGTGCCCCAGGTGTATCCGCCTTCCAGAATATGCTCGTTGGCGAATGTGGAGATTGTGTAGGTCCCTGTTTCAAACTCAGCGGCAAAGTTGAAGTCGGCATAGACTTTCCGGTAAGGATCCTCACGGATTTCAATGGCTTTGCGGTAGTTCCCCCAATAGCATTTTGAGACCGTGGCGGTTTTGTCACCCCTCTTGACGGTGCCGTCGGCTTTGTCGCTTTGGGGTTCTTGCACTACGGTTGTCTCTGTGATGTTGTTCTGGGCTTGCCCGTTACCGCAGGTTACAAGAGCCAGTGTTACAATAGTCAGTAATGTGATCTTCATGATGATGGATGTTTATTAAAAATTTCGTAGGTTCGGCAGAGAAAGCATTTAACACTCAAAGTTCGCCAAACCCTTCCAAAAAAACACTATACGAAAGTTTAGAGTTGCGGGGCATTTGCCCTGTTTTCGCCCCAATTCTCGGTAAAATGCTCTGATTTTGCTAATTTTGCCGTATGAAAAGACTCGCCATCATCCTTTCTGTTTTCCTCCTTTCCCATGTGGTTGCAAAGGGGCAATACACGGACCATAGAGACCACCGGTTGGACTCCCTGGAGTCTGTCGTCGTACCTTGGACAGCAGAGAGGATAGCCCGGGCCTCATACGAAGAGAAGGACATGCTGTCCGATGCATACCACGATCTGATGTGGGGTTACAGCCAGATCAATCCTTCGCGGTCCCTATACTTCGCCAGAAAAGCCTTCGACCTGTGCCTTCGGGAACAATGGCTCAACCAGGCTTTCCAGGCCGCCAGGATGATCGGGCAGCACCATTGGGCCGCCGGGCAGATGGACAGCGCCAAGACTGCATTTGCCACGGCCCTTTCCATTGCCGACAAAATGGCCCTGAAAGAGCCCCTGCCCGGTAAGCCGGACGGTTATAAGGATGCGACCATCGATGATGCATACTCCAGCCTGTATGGCGCTTTGGGCAATATGTACGCCAGCATGGACTCCATCCCGCAAGCGATGGAATACTACCATAAAGCCGGGGAGCTCTTCAAGAAAAACGGCTGGTTAGAGAGTTGTTCCGTCCTCTACCACAATATGGGCGATACTTGGCTGGATGCAGGAGACTTAAAGGAAGCTGAGGTCTGTTACGATGAAGCCCTTAAATATGGTCAGGAAGCCGAAGACTCCTTGCAGATAGCGGAAGCAAAAGCTGGCCTGGGCGCACTCTATCTTGAACAGGGAAAGACCAGGAAAGCCTTGAAATACCTTCGGGAGGCAGACCGATACTTCTCCGCCAACGAAGACCAGGAATACCGCAACCGCATCTATACACTTGACCTGACCGGCAAAGTGTATGATGCCCAGCGCAGAATGCTTTTCTGGATGGTCGCAGGCGGCATCCTCCTCATCATCCTTCTATTGGGTCTCCTTCTGGTCCTCCTGCGTGCCAGGCGTCTCCGCAAACAGAAAGAAGGTGCCGACGTTGTAATCAGTGAAGTATTGTCCACACGGCCACAGGAGCAGAAGACGGAGAGATCCGCACCTGAACTCACGGAACGGGAAGCTGAAATCCTTCCTCTACTGGCCGATGGCCTCTCCAGCAAAGTCATCGCCGACCGGCTCTGCCTCACCGAGCAGACCATTAAATGGTATCGGATGCGACTTCTCGAGAAGTTCAATGCCCCCAACACTGCCGGGGTTATTTCTAAAGCAAAGGAACTCGGATTATTGTAGCTTAGAGCCTGTATTCCTGGACGGTTTTATCTTATCCGTGCGAACCTTTCTACATCTGTGACGGACTGGAACAGATACAGGAGCGGGAATATCTCCAGGCGGCCGATCAGCATTTCCAGCGTTCCGGTATATTTGAGGACGGCCGGGAAATCGGCAAAGTTGGACATGGAGCCAACGTCGCCAAAGCCGGGGCCGACGTTGCCGATACTGGCTATGGAAGCGGTCACACCCGTTATGAAGTCAAGGCCGAACGCAATGTTTACAGCTGCAAAGAACACCATGATAAACAGGTAGCAGAAGATATAACTGAAAGCATCGCCCACCTGCTCTTCGGAACGGATCCGGCCATCGATGCGGATGCTGTAAAAAAGGTGACGGTTACCAATTTGCGTATAAGACTAAAATGCTGTATTTTTGTAGTTGGGTTGATAATTCACGTTAACATTTTTAATATCAAGATATAATGGATCCCACCAATCCCCTTCACCTGATCCTGGCCATCATAGCGGCACTGGCCCTGCTGGCGCTCATCATCGGCATTATCGTCTTTTTGGTAAAGCCCAGCAGCCGGCGGGACAGCTTCCGCCTGGCTGTTCCCTTGCATCTAGTTTCCCGCAAGAATAAGAAAAACCATATTTTCCTGGGCATCAGCGAGTATTCCCGCCTGCTCGCAGCCCAAATCTTGCAGGAATGGAAACTGGAGAAGGGGAAAAAGCGGAAAGACCAGGGGCATATCCTGTTCATTGACCTGGCCGATACCTTCTCCCCTACGGCAGAACAGCTGCTGAAGGAGCAGTTGGGCAGCAGACGGGTAAAGGTAATCAACGGCTCGCTCAGGGCCCTGGACGTGCCATCCCTGGCCCAGTCTATCGGCCTGGAGGGGTTGCAGCCCTGGCTGGAAAATGCCCGCACCAGCCTGTACCTGTTCTCCGACAAACTGCCCGAGAATGCGCGGCTCCTTTCCCTGGCAACGGACGACAGCTCCATCCGTGCCAAAGTCTTCTACTATGCTTCGGTCCCGGACGGGTACGACTCACTGGTGGCCTCTACCGGCATCCGTGTGCGTATGCTCAACCCGCACCAGATGTCCTTCATGCACCTGAAGCTGGACTGCCCGGACCAGATGCCGCACAATTTTGTCCGTAAGGCCCTGGACAAGGAAGGAAACCCGCTGGGATACGTGGAAGACGGCCTGCACGCCCTGGTGGTGGGATTCGGCCATACCGGCCAGGAAGCCGTACGTTTCCTGGTAGAATACGGCAGTTTCGTAGGCAAGGATTATCTTCGGGCGCCCATGTCCATCCGGGTGTACGACCCGCAGCTCCAGCGGAAACTGGGTTCCTTCCTGCAATCGGCCCCGGCCCTGAAAGGAGATCCCGCCTTCCAGTGGAACGCGGACTGCGCCGGCTCCGCAGGCTTCTGGGAAGCCTTTGAACGGGATGCCGATACCAATTATATCGTAATTGCCATAGACGATGGCTCCAAGAATCTCCAGCTGGGCGTATCCCTGCTGCAGGCTGCCGCCCGGGCGGGCCGGGACGTGAGCAAGATGCTCATCCTGATACGCGACTGGAAAGACACCCGCAAATCCCGTGAGATCATGGCCTATTACAATGCCGCCTACTGCCCGGAAGGTGTGCAGGTTTTGCGCAGCTTCGGGAGTACCCGGGAAATCTGGACTCCGGACGTGATTTCGGGCCGGCGCCTGAAGGATACCGCCAAACTCTTCTACGAGAACCAGAAGACCATGGGCGTCAGCGAAGACTGGGATGCCCGCAGGGAGCGCCTTTCCAAACCCGGAGCCGGCCAGCTCCAGAACCAGCAGGAACTGCGTCGCCGCCAGGCCGTGGATATTTCCCGCGCCCTGTATGCCCCCACGCTGCTCTCTTTTGCCCCGGCTGCCGGGGAGCCCGATGCGGCCCGGATGGAATATCTGCTGGCCCAGGAGCACCTGCACTGGAAAAACGCCCTGGAACTGATTGGCTATACGGACGGCCCGCTGGACGAGCTGAACAAGAAACACCCCGGCCTGGTCCCCTACCCGGATATCACGGACGAGCGCAACCGCAGCATGGGTGAACTGGCCGTAAAAAGCATGCTGGCTCTCAGGGAGAAATAACTCTTACAGGAGGGCCTGATAGGCCAGGCGGTCGTCGCCGGAAAGGAGATAGATGATGCCGCAGTAGGTAAAACCGTATTTCAGGATGTTGTGCTGCATGATCCTGTTGTCCCGGTGCGTGTCGATGCGGATATTCCCGTCCCGGGAGAAACACCAGTCCATGATGGCGCGGAAAACGCCATGGACCTCTGGATAACTGCCGATCCGGTGAATCACATGATAAGGTGAACGGTCCTCAAGCCAGGCTCCGTCATAGATCTTAGCGTAGGTAGGCTCCGGTGAAGCAATATACGCAAAATACCCCACGATGCGCGCTCCGTCCAGGACTACATATCCATTATGGAGGCCGATATCCTGCAGCACCACTTCTTCCGAAGGATAGCCGTTGATCCACTGGTTCTTATTCCCGGAGGCGCGCATGATGCCGATGGCAGCATCCAGCACGTCCATGATGCTTCCGAGCTCATCGGCCCGGGCCGGCCGGATAGTCAGGAGCCCTGCCGCAACGGCGCTCCGGATATTGCGGGCAGTCACCGCCGGCTGCATGGCCTCTTCCAGCGGAAGCGAGCGGGGAGAGACCTCTATAAGGCGGTCAAAACCGGCTTCCAGAAGCGCCGGACGCCCCTCGATACGACCGGAGAGCAACACTACCGGAATACCCCGGGAGTGACGGAGCACCCCCTGCGGGACCTTCCCCATCAGCGTCTGCGAGTCGGACTTCCCTTCTCCGGTTATCAGCAGGTCTGCGCCATCGGCCAGTCCATCGAAGCGGAGCAGTTCCAGAACCCGGTCTATACCGGAGACGCCGCGGGCACCGAAGCAGGCCATGAAGGCTCCTCCCAGGCCGCCGGCCGCTCCGGCTCCGGGAAGGTCACGCACATCTATGCCCGTCTCCTTAAGAAGCTGTCCTGCAAGCACTGCCAGCCTTTCTTCCAGCACTTCCACATCGGCCTCCGTAGCGCCTTTCTGGGGCGCAAATACGCGCGCGGCACCCTTAGGGCCGATGAAGGGATTATCCACGTCGCAGAGCAGCTCGAAGGTGCAGCCTTCCATAGCTTCGCGAAGACCGGGGACCTGCATCATGCCGGCGCCTCCGTCACAGATGGCCGATCCGCCCAGCCCCACCAGGAAATGCCTGGCACCGGCACGACGGGCCGCCAAAAGAAGCTCTCCAACGCCATAGGAGCTGGCTTTCAAAGGATTTCGCTCAAAATCCGAGAGCAGTTTCAGCCCGCAGGCCTCGGCCACTTCAATCACCGCCGTTTCTCCGGAAAGGCCGAAGCGGGCCTTCACGGTGCGCCCCAGCGGGTCCTGCACATCGGCATGCATCCTCTTTCCGCCAAGGACCGGAAGAAGCACATCCAGCAGGCCTTCTCCCCCATCGGAAAGCGGCAGTTCCAGTACCTCCCAGCCGGGATGCAAATCCCGTATGGAAGCGGCAACCAGTGCTGCCACCTCACCGGCAGGGAGGCAGCCTTTATATGAATCCGTTGCAACTAAGACTTTCATTTCTTGACAAATATAACGGAAAAACGGAGAAAATTTATTAAGTTTGCAGAAATACAACACTGAAACCATGATCAAACGTTTATTCGCCTCCTTGCTTCTGGCCGCCATGTGTCTGGGCCTGAACGCTCAGGAAGAGGCCGTCCGGCTCCTCGCGGAGAATCCGTACCGCGCCTCCAACAACATGCACTACTATGAGTTCAATCCCATCCAGGACACGCCTGCACCCAGTGGATTCAAGCCCTTCTACATCTCCCATTACGGCCGCCACGGCTCCCGTTATGAGCAGAATTCCACTTTCGCCCGTGCAGCGCAGCAGGGTTTCTTCCATCTGGATTCCCTGGGCCTGCTCACTCCGAAAGGCAAGCAGATCTGGAAAGATGTGGAACGCGTAGTAGAGGCCCACAAGGGCATGGAAGGTTCGCTCACCCCGCGCGGTGCCCGCGAACACCAGCAACTGGCCGCCCGCATGGCCCAGCGTTTCAAACCCGTCTTCAAGAACAAGGACCGTCAGGAAGTGAACAGCTTCTCCAGCACCAACTTCCGCTGCATCGTGAGCATGTGCAACTTCTCCTACAAGCTCAAGGAACTCTTCCCCAAGCAGGAGATCATGTTCACCAGCGCGGAACGTTTCATGTCCTATATCAACCCCAGCCTCAACGTTCCCAGGCCCGGTGAGGCCCCCCGCCAGCGTCCTCCTTTCGATATGAATGCCATGAGAAGGATGCAGCAGCAGGAGGGCAATCCCGCCTGGAAGCCGGCCGAAGGAGAACCCGGGTACGATTTCTCCCGTTTCCTCCGTCCCCTGTTCACGGACTACGATGCAGCCCTCAGGGAACTGGGCAATCCGGAATCCTTCGTGAAGGCCATCTTCACCGCCGGCAGCCATGTCCAGCTCATTGACGATCTAAGCGACATCCACATCCTGGAGGAAGACTTCACCCCGGAGGAACTGGCATACTTCTGGGCCAGCGGAAACGACTCCATCTACCGGATGTGGGCCGGTTCCGTGGAAAACGGCGAGGTTATCCGCTACGCCATCCGTCCCCTCCTGATGGACTTCGTGGAAAAGGCCGATGCCGCCCTCAAGCCGGGCAGCCACCGGGCAGCAGACCTCCGCTTCGGCCACGACACCTCCGTGCTCCCGCTGTTCGCCCTGCTGGGCGTGGACGACCCGCAGGGACGCCGTTTCCCTTATAAGGAAGCCCACCTGCACGGCTGGTACGCCTTCTTCCAGGTGCCCATGGCCACCAACTGCCAGATGATCTTCTACCGCAACAAAAAGGACGAGGTTTTGGTGAAAGTGCTTTATAATGAGAAGGAAGTGCTCCTGCCCGGCCTCAAGCCGGTTTCCGGACCGTACTACAACTGGACGGAACTGCGCGCCCACTTCATCTCCCTCTGCGACAAGGCGGCCGAACCCTGGCGCCGTCCGGTCCCCCCGCCTCCGGGAGGTCCCCGTCCGCAGATGCCCACCCGTTAATTAAATATGCCCTCCGGAGTTCCGGAGGGCATATTTTTTATACCAGCTTCTTGATGTATGACCGGCGGCGTTTCTTGCACTCCGGATTGAAGTCCCGGAACTGGCCCTGGTTCTTCAGGTTGGTCTCCAGGATGGCATTGGATTCTGCCCACACGACGCCCCTTTCGTGATATTTGGTGAACATATCCATGAACAGGAGCGCATTGATGCCGGAATTCTGATAATCCGGATGCACGCCCACCAGCAGCATTTCGGCACCTTCCTCATGCTTGATCATGAGGGACTTGACGATGTGCCACCAGCCGAAGGGGAACAGCTTTCCCCGGCTCTTCTGCAGGGCCCGGGCGATGGACGGCATGGTGATGCCGAAGGCCACCAGGTCCCCTTTCTCGTTCTCCACCATGGAAAGGTAATTGAGATCCAGGATGCTTAAGTAGAAGCCCAGGTACTTGTCGGCCATATGGTCCGGCAGGACGGTGAAATTGTAAAGGTCCTTATAGCAATCGTTGATGCACTTGAACACCTTGTGGCCGTAGTCCTCTTTCCGGATGATTTTGCGGGTAAGCGGCCGAAGGTGCACGTTGGCCCGCTGGGAGATGATCTTGAACATGCGGTCCCAACGCTCCGGGCACTCTTCCGGGATGGTCACCTTGTACTCTATCCAGTCGGCATCCTTCTCGAAGCCCATGGCGGCCATGTGGTCGTTGTAGTACGGGTAGTTGTAGATGAGCGCCATGGTGCTCAGGACGTCAAAACCTTCCACCAGCATCCCTTCCGGATCAAAATCCGTGAATCCCAGGGGACCCACTATGGATTCCATGCCGTATGACCGGCCGAATTCTTCCACCTTGTCCATCAGCGCCCGGGAAACTTCCCTGTCGTCTATGAAATCTATCCAGCCGAAACGCACCTCCTTGTGGTTCCACTGCTCGTTGGCCTTATGGTTCACGATGGCGGCCACGCGGCCCGCCAGTTCCCCGTCCTTATAGGCCAGGAACAGTTTGGAGTCGCAGAATTCCTGCGCAGCGCCCTTTTTCTGGTCCAGGGTATCCATCTGGTCAAACACCAGCGGCGGAACATAATACGGGTTGTCTTTATACAGTTTCTCCGGGAAATTGACGAAGGTTCTTAACTGGTGACGCGTGGTCACTTCCTTAATCTCTACGGACATGACGACAGAGTGGTTGGTTTTAATATCAATGCAAAGTTACATTTTTTTTCTTAATCCCGTCAAAATGTTGTTACTTTGTATAGATATGGCAACAAGGCCCTATATACAGGTTATCGTACCGCTCCGCCTGGAGTGGGAACCCTATTATATATTGGAAGGAGCCAGCGTGGGAGACCGGGTGCAGGTAGTTCTGGCCCACAGGGAATATGTGGGTGTGGTAAGCGCGGTGAACGTGGTCCCGGAAACGGCGCCGGAACGTATCCAGGAGGCAAAACCTACGGACCTTCCGCCGGTCCATCCCCTGGAAATCGCCTTCTGGAGGGCCCTGGCAGGCTATTATCTCTGCTCTGTAGGGGAAGTCTACAAAGCCGCTTATCCGGCCTTCAAGCCGGGCCGGAAGCCCAAGGAAAATGTCCAGGAGGAGGCGCCTGAGAATCCTGTCCTGTCCCAGGCCCAGGAGCAGGCTGCCGATGAAATCCGGAAGGGTTTTCAGCAGGGAAAGACCGTGCTGCTGCAGGGCGAGGGAAAAACGGAAGTTTATCTGCAACTCGCACGGGAAACCCTGGACCGGGGCCGGAGCGTGCTTTACCTTGTTCCGGAAATCAGCCTCTCCAAACACCTGCAGGACAGGATTGCCAGCCACTTCCCCAACGCGCTGTTTTACCACAGCGGCCGGACCATAGCCCAGCGGAGGAACGTGGCCGATGTCATCCGGGAAGGAAAGGCAGAACTGGTACTGGGCACCCGCTCGGCCCTCTTTCTGCCGCACAGGGATTTAGGACTTATTATCCTGGATGAAGAGCACGATATATCCTATAAGCAGGAATCCCCCGCTCCGCGTTACCAGGCCCGGGAAAGTGCCATCATGCTGGCAGGCATCCACAAGGCCCAGGTGCTCCTCGGTAGTTCAACGCCTTCGTTGGAATCTTTATACAATGCTGAAATAGGCAAGTTTATAAAGGTTGAATTAAAGAATGACCCTCCCTATGACGGGGCCGATATCCTGTTGGTCAACACGGCGGCGGAGGTACGGAAAAAAGGCATGGTGGGGAGTTTCTCCCTGAAACTTCTGGAGCAGATGCATGTTTGCCTGGATATGGGAGAAAAAGTGCTACTTGTATGCCGCTCCAAAGCGGCTGTCCCGGAGTGCACGGAAGAGCTGGAGGGCATCTTGGGAAGCATCCCTAAAAGCATTGTCATGGCTACGCCTGCCAGCGCTAAGGCCCAGCCCGTGGGCGCCTTCGGCCTGGTGGCCGTACTGCAGGCCGATTCCCTGCTTTCGAAGGAAGATTTCCGCTGCGACGAACGGGCCATCCAGGTACTCCGCCAACTGCGGGAGCGCTGCAGGCCCAACGCCTGTTTCGTGATCCAGACCTGGGAGGCCACCCATCCGGTATTCAAAGAATTCACCCGGGATCATACCCTGCAGCTTATGGCCGAACGACGCCAGTTCGGCTATCCGCCCTTTTCGCGCCTTGTAAACATCCAGATCAAGGACAACAACCAGAAAAGGGGGCCCTACATGGCCCGGGAACTGGAATCGGCCTTAAGGGAGGAAATCCCCGGCCTGGCCCGGAACGACACCTTCATCCGCATCCTGCTGCCCCGGGACAAATCCCTCCTAGCCCGTAAGCAGGCCCTGTATTCCACCGTAATGGCATTTGAGAAAGCACGTAAGTACAGCGGACACATCATAATTGATGTGGACCCGGTCTGATCAGACCGGGTCAGTTTCACTTACGTTACCCCCTCCCGAAACCCCTCCCCTGGGGGAGGGACTTTTGTAGAACAATGTGGAACTTTCGTTTTTTTTACTTACATTTGTAAGTTAAAAAGAACATTATGGGCAAAATCATAGCTATAGCCAACCAGAAAGGCGGCGTGGGCAAAACCACCACCGCCATCAACCTGGCGGCCTCCCTGGCCGTTCTGGAGAAAAATGTCCTCATCATAGACGCGGATCCGCAGGCCAACACCACCTCCGGCCTCAATTTCGACCCGGAGAACGGGGAAAAACGCACCCTGTACGAGATCCTCATCGGCAAGATATCGGCCTCGGACGCCCTTATCCAGACGGAACTGCCCAAGCTGCACATGATTCCCTCCCACATCAACCTGGTGGGTGCGGAGATAGAGATGCTGGACTGGCCGGACCGGGAAAGCGTGCTCAAGAAGGCCCTGGCGCCCATCCGGGACCATTACGACTATATTATCATCGACTGTTCCCCTTCCCTGGGCCTCATTACCGTGAACTGCCTCACGGCGGCGGATTCCGTGATGATTCCCGTACAGCCGGAATTCTTTGCCCTGGAAGGCCTTGCCAAGCTCATCCAGACCATCCGCCTGGTGCAGAGCGGCATCAACCCGGACCTCACCATAGAAGGCTTCGTGGTTACCATGTTCGACGGCCGCACCAAGGTGCACAGCCAGGTGGTGATGCAGCTCCGGGAGCATTTCAAGGACATGGTATTCAACACCATCATCCAACGCAGCATCCGCCTCAGCGAGGCGCCTTCATACGGTAAGCCCATCATCCTGTACGATGTGATGAACAACGGCACCTCCAATTACCTGAACCTGGCCAAGGAAGTCCTTGACAAAAACGAACAACCCGTAAACAATGGCTAAAACACAGTATGGCCTGGGCAAGGGGCTGGGAGCCCTCCTGGGCGGAGAAGACCTGTCACAACTGCGGAAACCCGTCGGATACATCAACAAAGAGGTGGTCCCCAAGGAGGGAACGCCGCAAAACACGTCGGACGTGCTCCGCATCCCCGTGGACATGATTGAGCCCAACCCGTACCAGCCCCGCATGAACTTCGACAACGAAGCCCTGCAGGAACTGGCCGAATCCATCCGCACCTTCGGCCTTATCCAACCCATTACCGTGCGTCGGAAAGGAGACGGGAAGTATCAGATAATCAGCGGAGAACGCCGTTACAGGGCCTCCATTCTGGCGGGCATGGACATGATTCCTGCCTATATCCGGGACGCCTCGGAGCAGGGCATGCTGGAGATGGCCATCGTGGAGAATATCCAGCGGGAAAACCTGGATCCCATCGAGGTGGCCATGAGCTATCAGCGCCTTATAGAAGAATGCCGCCTTACGCAGGAACAGATGGCCGACCGGGTGGGCAAGAAACGCGCTTCCGTGGCCAACCAGCTCCGCCTCCTCAAACTGCCGGCCAAGGTGCAGCACGACTTGAAGGTGGGCCTGGTATCCGTGGGCCACGCCAAGGTGCTCCTGGGCGTGGAAGACCCTGCTACGCAGGAAATGCTGTGCGACATGATAGTGCGCGGCGGGCTTTCCGTCCGTCAGCTGGAAGAGAAGGTGAAGAACCTCTCCAAAAAGCCCAAGGCCAGTGAGGAAAGCGCAGAGCCCCAGGAACTTCCGGAGCTTTATTATCGGCTTCTGGAGAATGTGGGGCGCTATTTCGGGGACAATATCTCCCTCAAGCGCAGCGCCGGCGGGAAGGGCACCCTCACCATCAAGTTCGACTCCGACGAGCAGGTGCAGAAATATCTAAACGCCTTTGGGGAAAGATGAGGTTCCGCGCCGTCATAGCGCTTGCCGCTGCCGCACTGCTTGCCCTGCCGCTCCGGGCACAATACCGGGACGACCAGTTCAAGCGTGACGCCTTCTCGCAGAATTATGCCGATACCCTGACGGCCGATGCGGACAGCTCCAAGCTCTTCAGTTTCAAGGAATTCTTCGGCGGTCTTACCCATAAGCGGAAGGCCTCCATCCAGAATCTTACCATCGGCTCCGCCGTGCTTGTGGGCGGTTACCAGATCTACAACAGGGATTATTGGAAACTGCCTGTCATTTATGGCGGAATCGGTGCCGGCGTTGGCTTCGGCATCCATTTCAACAATAAGTTCCAGGCCACCGGAGACACAAAATACAAGACCTACAGCACCCTGTGCTATGCCGGTGCCGCGCTCTCCTACTGGGGCTCCCTCATGGACGGGGTAACCTTCTATAAGGACGATAAGCGCCGTCCCAGTCCGGCCAAGGCCACGGTCTATTCCCTCCTCCTCCCCGGCTTGGGCCAGATCTACAACGGGGAAGCCTGGAAAGTACCCCTTTATTGGGGCCTCATAGCCGGCGGCATCTATTTCTGGACGGACAACAACGTGCAGTACCAGCGCTGGAAATGGACGCACAACATGGCCACCACAACGGAGGAAGGCGTGGAACGACCGCCGCAAACCGGTGAGACGGCCAAACACTACCGGGACGTCTACCGGCGGTACCGGGATTATTCCATCCTGTTCACAGCCGTGTTTTACCTGCTCCAGGTCATTGATGCCAATGTGTTCGCCTATATGACGGACTTTGAGGTTTCGGACGACTTAACCCTGCACATGGAACCTTCCATCCAACCCATGCAGTACGCATCAACACCCGCGCTGGGCATGACCATCGGCTTTAAATTCTAATTGCAAATGGTAGAACGGATCATACTTACGACCGCACTTTGGATACTGGCCGCCGGGACCCTCGTTGCCTCCCCGGACGGCCGGAAAACCCGTAAGCAACTGGAGGCGGAGAACAAACAGATGCAGGAGCGGATAGAGCAGCTGGAAGCCCAGGTGCAGGCATACCGCCAGGAAGCCGAGGAACGCGAAGAGATTGAGGAGATGCTCTCCGGGGAGAACGAGAACAAGTCCTCCTTCGGCATGGAGGAGTACGACGCCCCGGATGCTTCCACGGACAGCCTGCTGGGCCGCTGGTACATGTATCGGCAAAGGAATTCCTCCCGCGAGGAAAGCTATGACATGGATTCCGTGGTATTTACCACCGACGTTCCGGACTCCGTGCTCATGGGCCGCCTGGAAAGGATGAACGCCTTCATCTCCCTCCCCTACAACGAGACGGTGAAGAACTACATGGTAATGTATTCGGAGAAGATGCCCCGGAAAATGGCCGAAATGATGGGCCTGGCCCAGTATTATTTCCCCATCTTCGAGGAGACTTTCCGCAAATACGACCTTCCGCTGGAGCTGAAGTACATGGCCATCATCGAAAGCGCCCTGAACCCGCGTGCGGAATCCCGCGCCGGCGCCAAGGGCACCTGGCAGTTCATGTACCGCACCGCCATCAACTATGGCCTCAAGATAGATTCCTACGTGGACGAACGTATGGACCCGTTTTTATCGGCCGATGCCGCCGCGCACTACCTGCAGGACGCGTACCGGATTTTCGGGGACTGGTCGCTGGCCATCTCCTCCTATAACTGCGGTTCCGGCAACGTGAACAAGGCCATCAAACGGGCCGGCGGCAAACGGGATTTCTGGTCCATCTATGACTATCTGCCCCGCGAAACCCGCGGCTACGTACCCGCCATGGTGGGCGCCATGTATGCCTTCACCTATGCCAAGGAATATGGCCTCCAGGCCGATCCTGTGGCCCTTCCCGTATACGTGGACACCTTCCATGTGAACAGGAACCTGCACATGCGTCAGATAAGTGAAGTGCTGGGCATTCCGCTGGACGACGTAAGGGACCTTAACCCGCAGTACCACAAGGATATCCTGCCCGGTGCCTCGGAGGACGTGGTGCTCCGCCTTCCCTTCGACTACACCGCCGCCTTCCTGGACCAGCAGGACACCATCGCCAGGTACAAGGCCGATATCCTCTTCACGGAGAAGGTGGCCGACGGACGCGAAGTGGTGTCCGGCTCACGCCGGCCCACCGCTTCCTCTTCCGGCAGCGGCAGCTGGGTTTATTACACCGTAAAATCCGGCGACAACCTGGGCAAGATTGCCAGGAAATATCACACAACGGTAAAGCAGCTCAAGAGCTGGAACAACATGAAGAGCGATTTCCTGTCCATCGGCAAGCGCCTGAAGGTGGGAAAGAAATAACGCCCCTAGAACCGGTCCATTACACCGAATATCCTCTCCTTTACCTCCTCGATGGTGCCCACACCGTCGATTTCGCAGTATTTGCCCTCAGCTTTGTAGAACTGGATCAGCGGTTCCGTCTTGTCGTGATATGTGCGGATGCGGTTTTCCACCACTTCCGGTTTGGCGTCATCGGCCCGGCCTTCTATCTGGGCACGGTGGGCGATCCGTTCGGAAATGAGGGAGTCCGGAATCATCAGGGAAACGCAGGCGGTCACCTCCTCACCGGTCTTGGCCAGCATCTTGTCCAGGGCTTCGGCCTGGGCGATGGTGCGCGGGAAACCGTCCAGCAGGAAACCGTTTACGCCTTCCACGCTCTTGAATCTGGCCTCGATCATGCCTTCCACAACCTCGTCCGGAACCAGGTTCCCGGCTTCGATGAGGGCTTTGGCCTGCAGGCCCAGCGGGCTTCCGGCAGCAATCTCGCTGCGGAGGAGTTCACCGGTAGAAAGGTGGCAGAGATTGTAGCGCTCCACCATGGCGCCGGCCTGGGTGCCCTTGCCTGCACCGGGAGGCCCGAAAAGGATGTAATATTTCATATCAATCGTCTAATACATAAATGTCTTTGCTGTTGCGGCCCAAATCGTCGTAGTCCAGGCCGAAGCCCACGATGAAACGGTTGGGGATGCGCATGGCCACATAGTCCAGTTTCACGTCCTTGTCGTATACTTCCGGCTTTACCAGGAGGGTGCAGATCTTCACCTCTCGGGCGCCCAGCGCATCCAGTTGCCGGGTTATGGCCACAATGGTATTGCCCGTATCCACAATATCTTCAATCACGATAACCCGTTTGCCTTCATAGTTGAATCCGGCGGCCAGGTCTCCCTGTACCACGCCCGTGGAATTGGTACCCACGTAAGATGACATCTTGCAAGCCTTGAAAATGCAGGGGAAAGTAAGCCTTTTGAGCAGTTCCGCCGCAAACATCACGGCTCCGTTGAGCGTGCAGAGGAGGACGGGGGCATCGGCTTCCGCCGTGCCGGCATAATCCCTGTTCAACTCCTCCGCCACGGCATCAATGGCCTTCTCAATGTCCCCGTACGGGATGAAAGGCCGAAAAGATTTGTCGTGAAGGGTGATCTTTTTTTCCATGATTTCCATATTGATTCAACAAAAATAATAAAAAACGCGCAAAAAATCGTTCGAAACATGTTTTGTTATCAACAAGTCTTGTTGAAAGGGCGTAACTTGTGGGAAAAACGGCATGAAAAAACGGATACTACTTTTGCTGTTTGGATTAATGGCAGTGACGCTCCGGGCCCAGGACGGGGAGGTTCTCCGCGCTGCCCTTTATCTTAGCGGCGCATCCACGGAGGAAGAGTTGGATGCCACGCTGATGGACCGCTTGGAGCATCTCAGGGGAAGGCCGGTGCGGGTGAACAGGCCGTCCCGGCGTGCCCGGGAACTGCTGTCGGCCTATCAGCTGGCATCGCTGGAGGATTACCGGCGCAGCCACGGAGATGTATTGTCGTGGGAGGAACTGGCGCTGGTGGACGGTTTCAACAAGGAAGCGGTAGCCGCATTAAGGCCTTTCCTTTCGCTTGATTCAGAGTCGCTTCCGGGTTCGGTAGATACGCTTTCCCGCCAGAAGCGCCAGCTACTGGTGAGGGTGACGGAAAAGAACTGGGGCGCCAAATACAAGTCTTCCGGAGACCGTTACCAGGCGGGGGCGGCGTGGCGGGGAAAGGACGGTACTTTCCATGCCGATATCCAGTTGGGGCACCATCGGCTTTTACTGGGAGATTACAACGCCCGCTTCGGACAAGGGGCGGCACACTGGAGCGGCTTTGCCATGGAAAGCCTGTCCACGCCGGATGCTTTTATCAGGCGCTCTACCGGTCTTCGCCCCGCCTGGTCTTTCTCCCATGAAGGGCTGCATCGGGGAGGTGCCTGGGAATACGCCCGCGGGGTCTTCCAGGGCGCGCTGTTTGCCGATGCCGCCGGCACCCTGGGACTGCACGCCGAAGGGCTCTGGAGAACGTTTCAGGGAGGTTTTACAGCCATGTTGGAAAAAGGCGGACCCTGCTTTTCCCTGGATGGCCGATGGAACTGGAAAGGCCTGGACCTTACAGGAGAGGTGGCCTGGAAAAACCGTTCGCCGGGCGGGAAACTCTCCTCCTCCTGGAAGCCCTCCGATGCGTGGCGCCTGGCCTTGCAGACGCGGATCCTTCCCAGCCGTTTTACCGGGAAAAAGAACGGGGAATACGCCCTGGCGGCGGGGGTCTCTTTTGCTACGGACAAACGGGTGACGCTTTCCGGAAAAACGGGCTTTGGAAGCAGCGTGCAGGCGTTTTCCGCCTCTCTTACGGCCGATGCCGCCCTTCTCCCCAAGCCCTCCGACGCGGAGCCCGGACGGTTCCAGTTGCGCTCATACCTCCAGGCTCGTTGGCAGATGGGTCCCCGATGGGCTTTGGCCTTCCGTTTTACGGAGCGCTACCGGAATTACGAACCGGCCCGTTCGGACGTCCGGCTGGACCTTCTCTTCGGCCACGGCCCCTGGTCGGCGACAGCCCGTACGGAGTTTGTCCATTGCAGGCAGCCCGGCTTCCTGGCCTATCTGGAAGGCGGGTACAAAGGGGATAGCCTGTACGGCTATTTCCGGCTTACCGGTTTTGCAATAAGTCATTGGGATGCCCGTATTTACTGCTATGAGCGGGATGCCCCGGGCTCCTTCTCCGTCCCGGCCTACAACGGCCAGGGCCTTGCCGCCTCGGCGGTGGGCAGCTGGAAACACCGTTTCCCCCGCTGGTTCACCCTCAAGCTGTACCTCCGCGCCGCCTGCACCTTCCGCATCGGCCAGTCCGCCGCCCCGGCGCTGCACCTTCAGCTCCAAGTGGAAAGATGAGAGTGTATCTAAGCAAGCCATACCTTTTTTTTCTGCACAAATATTCTTATATTTGTGGGATTAAAACGAGGTACTAAAAGACTAATGCACAGAATATTCCTCCCTATCTACCATTTCTTCAAGGACCGGAAGGCGTTAATGTACATCCTGATGATTGCCAGTGCGCTGGTCTTCGTCTGGTTTGCGCTGCATATCCACCTGGAAGAGGACATCATTAAGCTACTCCCCCGCTCCTCTATAGATAACGAGCTGGCTTTCAGTGAAATAGAGCTCAAGGATAAGGTTTTCATCCAGGTTACGTCCCGGGATCCGGAGCATCCGGTACCCGCCGGCCAGCTGGGCGCGGCCGTGGAAGAATTCTGTGATATCCTTCAGCAGAAGGACTCCACGGGCAAGTACATTGCCAGCATGCTGTCTTCCCTGGATACGGACCTGGCCTTCTCGGCCATGGACTTCGGGCTAAGCCATCTCCCCTCCTTCGTGGACACCTCCTGGTACCGGGATATCGAGAAACTGCTGGAGAAAGAGTCCATAGACAGGGTGATGGCGGAGAATTACAACATCGTAATGAACGACGAAACCGGGCTGGAATCCCAGCTGGTTGCCATGGATCCCATCGGCCTCAGGAATATCGTAACCGGCAGGTTCATGGGTGAGGGAGGCTCTGTAGGCGGCTTTTCCATGGAGGACGGACACCTCTTCTGCCCGGACAAGACCGTAGCCCTGGCGTTCCTCTCCCCCAGTTTCGACCCTATGGATACCGGCCTGGCCGGACGGATGGTCCGGATGATAGACCAGGCCAAAAAGGATTATGAGGAGGCCCATCCCAACATCCGCGTCCTTATCCACGGCAATCCGCAGGGCAGCGCCTCCAATTCCAACACCATCAAGAAAGACGTAGTGTGGACCGTGGGGCTGTCCCTGCTGCTGATCATGGTCATCATCCTTCTCAGCTTCCACAGTTTCACCTTTGTATGGCAGCAGGTAATGCCCATTGCATACGGCACGGCGTTTTCCCTGGCCTGCATGTACTGGATCAAGGGATATATGTCCCTGATGGCCCTGGGCCTGGGCGCAATAGTCCTTGGCGTAGCCATCAGCTACTGCCTGCACGTGCTCATCCACTACTACTACGTGGGAGATGTGGAAGAAATGCTACGGGACGAATCCACGCCCGTTTTCCTGGGCTGCGTCACCACCGTGGGCGCCTTCATGGGTCTGCTGTTCACGGAGAGCGACCTCCTCAGGGACTTCGGCCTCTTTGCCACTTTCGCCCTCATCGGCAATACCTTCTTCGCCCTGGTGTTCCTGCCGCATTTCCTGGATCCTTCCCAGATCAAATTCAAACGGAAGCACGGTTTCCCGCTGGTGGAGCGCATCAACAGCCTGCCCTGGGACCGCAAGCCCTGGTTCGTAGTCTCTTTGCTGGTCCTCATTATAATCGGCATCATCTTCAGCCCCCGGGTCAAGTTCGACAACGATCTCCGCAACCTGGATTACGACAATCCGGAACTGGTGGAGAGCATGGACCTGTACAGTGAAAAGAATACGGACGGCTATGAGCATTTCTACTTCGCCGCCTGGTCGGAGGACAATCTGGACGAAGCCCTGGAATATAACGACGGCCTGTACCGTTCCCTGGAAGAATTAAAGGGAACCGGCCTTGTAAAGGGTTACAATCCCGTTTCCTTCCTGCTTTTCCGTTCCCAGGCCAGCCAGCAGGAACGCATCCAGGCCTGGAAAGACTTCTGGACTCCGGATAAGGTTGCCTCCCTCAAAACCCTGGTGAACCGTTCGGCCATGCAGCACGACTTGCTTCCCTACATGTTCGAACCTTTCTTCAACCTGCTTACGGCGGAATATGAACCCGGCGACCTGTATGCTTCCGGCATCGTTCCCCCGGGACTCATGTCCAACTATATCGAGCATCAGGAGAGCGGCCGCTACATGGTCTTTACAGACGTATCGTACGAAAAGGCAGAGCAGAACGAGGCGCTGGCGGCCATCACCTCCATAGACCACGTAATCATGCTGGATCCCTTCTACTATTGCCGGGACATGGTGGAAATCGTCCACGAGGACTTCTCCACCACCCTGTGGATTTCCAGCCTGTTCGTGCTCATCGTGCTGCTCATTTCCTTCCGGAACTTCTGGATCGCCCTGCTGGCCTTCCTCCCCATGTTCATCAGCTGGTACGTGATGCAGGGCTATATGGCCATCTTCAACCTGGAATTCAACCTCATCAACGTGGTTATCTCCACGTTCATTTACGGTATCGGCGTGGACTACAGCATCTTTGTGATGGAAGGCTTGCTGCGGGAAGCGCGGGAAGGGGAAGACCGTACGTTAAAATACCACAAGGTGGCCATTTTCTTCTCGGCCCTTGTGCTGGCCATCGTTACCGTCTCCCTCATCTTCGCCACGCACCCGTCCATCCATTCCATCGGCCTCATTACGCTCATCGGCATGGCGTCCACCATCCTCATAACTTACTCCCTGCAGCCCTACGTATTCCGGCGGCTGTGCAAACTGCCGTATTTCAGACGCAGCTTCAGAATTAAAGACTAGAGCATGAACCTTACGGCCGACCTATATCTTAGCCTAATCCGTGGCGGTGCTGCAAACTTATCCCAGAACCGTCACACCATCAACGATTTAAACGTATTTCCCATTCCCGATGGAGACACCGGGGACAATATGTATATGACCATTGAGGCCGGCACCCGCGCTACTGGTAACAAGCTTTGCGACATGGCCGCCTCCGTATCCCAGGGGATGCTTCTGGGTGCCCGCGGCAACTCCGGCGTTATCCTTTCGCGCATCTTCGCCGGTATGGCCAAGGGCTTTGAAGGGCTCAAAGAGGCCGATGCAAATGCCTTTAACGCCGCCATGCGCGCCGGTGTGGACGCAGCCTACCATGCCGTCTCCCAGCCCGTGGAAGGCACCATCCTCACGGTTCTCCGCGAAGGTGTGGCGGCGGCCGACGGCTCCAGCTCCCTGGAAGAGTACATGGACCTGATGATTGCGGGCATGGACCTTTCCCTCCAGCACACCCCGGACCTTTTGGACGTACTCAAGAAGGCCGGTGTGGTGGACAGCGGCGGTGCCGGACTCATCTGTGTATGGGAAGGCATGCGTGCTGCCCTGCACGGAGAAAGCCCCCTGGCCGAAGAAGCGGCCGTTCCGCAGGCCCCTCAGGTGGATTTCAACGCCTTTACGGAAGATTCCGTACTGGAATTCGGTTACTGCACGGAATTCCTCCTGCGGCTCCAGCGCTCAAAAGTGGACCTGGACAGCTTTGACGAAAGCGTCATATCGGCCTGGCTGGCCCAGAAGGGTGACTCACT
>JAEEGI010003609.1_pt1 | contig 36761 bp, 31 predicted proteins | sample 8958751 | NCBI WGS metagenome assembly JAEEGI01 (sample SAMN16246545, study PRJNA631951) | gut metagenome | biome: gut microbiome; feature: rumen; material: KS-attached | host: Bos | place: Iran: Karaj | collected 2018-10 | reverse complement strand
CGTTGAAGGCGTGGAAGGAATGCGATATTATGCTAAGGCACAAACAATTGTCGAAAACAATGAAACCGTCATCTATTTCTGCGCTGCAACAGATTTCATGTGTGACAACCCGGAAACATACGTCAACGAGCACTTGCAAAAGGCAATTGTGAAAGGCTTTGAGGCCGTGAAAAACGACCACCTAAAAGCCCATCACGAGCTGTTTGACCGCGTGGAGCTGGAGATTGGCGACCCCCAAGAAAAACAAGACCTGACTTTGGAAGACCATTGGAAAGACTTCCTTGTCAACGACGACCCATGGTTGCCGACCTGTTATTTCCACTACGGGCGTTATCTGCTCATCAGCTCCACCCGCGAGGACCTGCTGCCACCCAATCTGCAAGGGCTGTGGGCAAACACCATCCAGACGCCATGGAACGGCGACTACCACCTGAATATCAATGTGGAGATGAACCACTGGCCCTGCGAGGTCTGCAACCTCTCGGAAATGCACCTGCCATTAATTCACTTTGCTGCGGGATTAATGCCTTCAGGAAGTAAGACGGCTCGCGATTTCTACGGTGCCCGTGGCTGGACCGCCCATGTGGTGTGCAATCCGTGGGGTTTCACGGCACCGGGCGAGCATCCTTCGTGGGGCGCCACCAACACTGGTGGAGCTTGGCTGGCCCTGCACGCATGGCAGCATTTTGAGTTTACGCAAGACACGGCATTTTTGCGAGAAGCCTATCCATTATTGAAAGAGGCGGCCTTGTTTTTCCTCGATGCGATGATAGTGGAGCCCGAGCACGGCTGGCTTGTCACCGCCCCGACTACATCACCCGAAAACGCTTTCTGGCTCAACGATAGCACCGCTGTCAGTGTGTGCATGGGCAGTACGATGGACATGCAGATTGTCAGCGAGCTGTTTGATGCAGTTTGCCAATCGGCTGAGATGTTAGGAGTCGACGATTCTATCGTCGAAAATCTACATATTGCAAAGGCCAAATTTCCTCCGATGCAAGTCAGCAAGCAAGGTTATTTGCAGGAATGGCTGAAAGACTACAAGGAAGTGGAGCCGCAACACCGCCATGTGTCGCACTTGTTTGGCTTGTATCCTGGCACGATGCTGACCCAATCGAAAACGCCAGAACTAATGGATGCTTGCCGCGAGACCCTGCGTCGCCGTGGCGACGAAGGCACGGGCTGGTCGAGGGCATGGAAAATCTGTTTCTGGGCACGCCTTCACGATGGCGACCATGCCTATCATCTTTTGAGGAACCTGCTCGAGCCAGCAGTCCATCTTGACGGAAGCCATTCAGCAGGCACCTATCCGAATCTCTTCTGCGCCCATCCGCCTTTTCAAATCGACGGCAACTTCGGTGGCACGGCTGGCATCGCCGAGATGCTGTTGCAAAGCCATGACGGCGAACTAGAATTGCTGCCCGCCTTACCATCGGTATGGAAAGACGGCCATTTCAAAGGGCTTTGCGCCCGGGGCAATAAGGTGGTGGAATGCACTTGGAAGAATGGAAAAGTCACGTATTCAGCTGTGACTTCGCGGTGAGGTTTTTGGAAATCCAAAACTTACTCCATCCAATTTTCAATTCGCAACCCAGGGATGCGATTGAAATGTTTTATGTTGCCCGTTACAAGAGTCAAATCTTCCTGAATGGCTGTTGCGGCAATGAGCGTGTCAAAATGGTCGATTTTCATTCCCGTGTGCTCCAATTGCCAACGAATTTCACCATATTCCTTCAGACTATTAGTAATGGAGTATTGTTCAAAGAGATCCTTGATTTCATAGACATCTTCAAAGTGTTTCTGTTGTCCTGACTTGACTGCGCCAAAATACAATTCAGCCAGTGTTATTTCGGAGATTTTACAGTTGGTGTATCCTACCTGTCTGATGTGCTCCACAACTGAAGCATTTCCCTTGATTAGAGCTATGCAAATGCAAGTGTCCAAAAGATGTGTCTCGTGTGTCTGCATGGTCACCAATCTTCTATGGTTCTATTGTTTACCACATTGTGCCTTAATTCATCAGCAATCTCCTGAGCACTGCCATCGCCGCCCCAGTCCTTGTGAAACCTTGCCAATGCGGCATCCAATCTTTCATTTTCATCCACACCATGCTTCTTATCCATAGACTTCTTTGTAGGTGCAAGTCCCTTCACAAAATTCAGCACTTTGACCAACAAAGTCTCATCATCGGCAATCTCACCCATTGCGCGGTACAATTCCGCATTTAATTCTAATGCTGTCATGTTCCTAAATTGTTTTATGCCGCAAAAATACCATTATTCTCCAAATGGAAACAGTATTTCTGGCAGATTTGTGTAAGATTTGTTTCTTTTTCCTCCACCCAAAAGAAATTTTCTCTATTTTTGCCCCTGCCATTCCGGGAGAAATCGGAACGGCCAGAGAAAGCGCATTCTTCGCTTTATTCCTTGACGGTGAACCTAGACAATTCGCTTAAAGAACAAGGAATATGGGGATAGTGATTGCTTTCACTGTTATGTTTGTGTATTCATAATACCTAACATAAACAGTGGAGCTCACCCCTATCCATTGTTTTGTTCTTTAGGGAGTCTAGGCCCAACCGTCAAAATAAGGATAAGATGGGAGGCTCCGCTCTGTAGGCCTTTGTTATGTTGCCAATTTGAGCCAATGGGCAAAAACGGTTTCAAATCATGCAAAACAACAAGACAAGTAAGATGCTTAGAATTTTGGCAATTACGGTGGCATTGTCCATGCCGATGGTAGCAACAGCCCAAGGTGGATTGTTCCAAAGGGGCGAAGAATCAGCTCAGAATGCTGGATTTCTTCGTAATGGTGGAGAATCAATTTCCTTAACCAACCAGACCTTCGGCAATCCGACTGATGGTGTAAATGTCACTAACCAAACCTTTGGCGCACCACTTGGAAGCGGATTAATATTTCTGCTTATGGCAAGTACTGGTTACGCAGTATCGAAATCAAATAAAAGAAACAATAAAAGTAAAAAGGAGAATATAAAATGAAGAAAATCAGTATGATTCTGATGGCTTTTGCATTGGCCATAACCATGTCGCAATGCAAGAAAAACGAAGGACAACCGACCTCCAACGACGAGGTTGTGACCATCACCCTTGATGTGAAGAACAACAATGGCTCAAAAGTGGTGGTGAATCCCAATACGGGCACGGTCGACTTTGAAACTGGCGACAAAATTTATGTGGGCAGTGGAGGCAAATATGTCGGATTCTTGACTCACAATGGCACCAATTTCAGTGGCAACATCACCAACCCGACTGAAAACCAACCTTTACAGTTCTATTTCCTCGGCAATGTAACCACACAAGAAACCCTTTCTGCAGGCACGACGGAGGAATGTTCGGTCATCATCAGTGACCAGACGGAGCACTTGCCCGTGATTTCGTGTGCTGCATCTAACGAAAACTATGTTTCGGGCGTGACAGCCTATTCCGCCCATTTACTGAACAAGTGCGCTTTGGTGAAGTTCAATGTGACTACGCCTTCAAATTCACCCATCTGCATTACTGGCATGAAAAACAAGGTGACGGTGGATTTCACACAAAATACGATGACACCCAGCATGGATGGCGAAGGCGTGATTATGTTGCCCGCTGGAAGTGGAGAGAATGTTGAGAAATGGGCAATTTTGCTGCCGCAAGAGGCTTTGGAGGAAGGGGAAGAAGGGTCGGTTTATTCAGAGGACGGGAATTATTTGGGAATACGTGTCGGAATTCCTGCTATTTCTGAAAATGATTATATAGGGGACGGCATTATTGTCACTATTAATACCTATAAAATTCATGGAGCAATAAATGGATTGTTTTCTGTTAGCGAGTGTCAACAAGTATATTTTTCTCAAGGCAACTTACAATATCAAGCATCTAATAATTTATGGCAATTTGCAGAAAATCAATGGGAATTTGTAGGGGAAGATAATGTCAATATCTCAGAATTTTACAATGGATGGATAGATTTGTTTGGTTGGGGAACTAGTGGTTATAATCATGGAGCAAATTGCTATCAACCCTGGTCAACAAGTTTAAATAGTTCTGATTATTATGCTTATGGTGCCTATACATACAACTTGGGTGATCAAAATGGTCAAGCAGATTGGGGTTACAATGCCATCAGTAATGGCGGTAACATTGTCAACCAATGGCGAACATTAACAGAACAAGAGTGGAAATATGTTTTTGATATGCGCAGTACTTCTTCGAACGCTCGTTTTGCAAAAGCCAATATTGATGGAGTAAAAGGTATTGTCTTATTACCAGATGATTGGGACATTTCTGTTTTTGACCTAGATATGATTAATGAAGGAGATGCCGACTTTAATAGTAATAACATTTCTATTTCCGAATTCACCTATGTTCTACAAACCAATGGTGCAGTTTTTCTTCCCGCTTCTTTATGGCGTTGGGGAACCACTTTTGAACCATTTCCATGTGGATATTATTGGTCAGCATCACATTCAAACATGGGTGCCACTTGTTTGTATTTTGCCAATGATGGTGTGGAGTCTTCTTGGGGAGGTAGTGTGGGTAATGGTCGCGAAAATGGTTTTGCTGTGCGTTTGGTGAAAGACTACAATCCATAAATCATATTTGAAAAAGGAATGATTAGCATTGTTAGCAACGATAAGATGACTTTCATAGACATAATCAAAGAAGCATTTCGGCAAAAGAAATGGAATTACTATTCAGATGAGTTTATAGAGAAGTTGAACATAGAAAAACCGGATGATTGCCGAGAGTTTATCCGAAAGTTTTTTGCTGTATCAGGTAAAGCAGGAGAACTGAATAATATAAATGTAATCAAATCGTTAACTGATGAACGATGCCAACATATTGTTTACGTTTTCTTGTTAGGAGTGGGCGTTTACAATAAAAGTGTTGGAGTAAAATCTTTAATAGATGAGCAAATTCAGCAATATGTTGAGTGTTATAAGTGCAAATCTGATGTGAATTTCTACTTTATCTGGTTCCTGTGTTGTCTTTTCCATGATTTAGGTTATCAGGTAGAAAACTCTGATAAACCTGTTGGAAAACTTGCATTTGCCAAAGGTCAAAACCTAATAGGAGTACCAAAAGTATTCGATAAGAAGACTATAGAAAACTATTGGGATTACAGGCAGAAATGCCACAAAATGAATGACCATGGAATATATGCTGGAATTACCATGTATAAATCATTATGTGACATTCGTAGCGAACAAGAAAAGAATTCCTGGAAAAATGACAAAATTTGCTGGGAGAAAGAACTCGAGCACATATACAACATAGCCTCTTGGGTAGTATTGTGCCATAACATTTGGTTCGTTCAAAAAAACGAGAAATGCAATTGCGAATTATACGAGAAGTTCAATCTTAACTCATTGGTTTTGGAGAAAGATAAGCACAAAATCAAAATAGACAGACATCCACTTCTCTTTTTCTTTTGTCTTATCGATACTATTGAACCAATAAAGACAGTAAAAGATTCTTCATTACTTGAACAAATTCATATTTCTTTTGGCGAAAAAGAAATAGTCATTTCCAGCAATCTTAAATGTGGGTGCGGCGATAAATACCTTAAAGATGTTGGTGATTTGAATGATTGGCTCACAAAGACAAAAAGGGAAGATAATCAAGTCAAGATAGCGTTAGATTTGAAATAGAACTATGTTCTTCCGAATGTGTAAATTTGAGGGAGAATTTCAGCATTTTCAATTAGAAAATGAATAATGCGGCTGCTGTGGTACGACAGCCCTACAGCCCGGGCGGGGTGGTGTAAGGCTGTCACAAGGTTGCTGAGCCTGTCGGAGCACCGTGGCAGCCGCTTTGTTTTTGGTTGTCATGGCCAATTTATTCCGACAATAACACTCAAAAGTGTCCATATCTCAACAAAATTTCGAGTTATGGACACTTTTGTGACTTTTCGAAATAGAAATAAAAGAAAACCTTTCCTTTTCTGTTGAATTTCAAGCGGTAATCACTTCTGAAGCTCTTTTCGAAAAACAGAAAAAAGTGTCTATACTCAGCGGAATCTATCAAATTTTTCCACTTTCCGCTGAGTATAGATATATTTTTTCATACCTTTGCAGACGAAAAACACTATCATTATGCTTATTGGAAGAGAAAAAGAACAACAACGCCTGCTTCAGGCCGTTGGCGAAGAGGACTCGATGTTTGTGGCAGTTTATGGCCGTCGTCGTGTCGGAAAAACCTACTTGATACGCGAAACATTCAACAATAGTTTTACCTTCTACCATACTGGACTGGCCAAGTCTCCTATGAAGAAACAACTCGCCGCGTGGCGCATTTCCCTACGCGAGTACGGGCTCAAAAAAGCCACCCTGCCACGCACATGGCTCGATGCTTTCGAAGCTCTAAAGGTGATCATACGCCAGTCAACGGAATCCAAAAAAATCATCTTCATCGATGAGCTGCCTTGGATGGACACTCAGCGTTCCGGATTTATTCCCGCACTCGAGAACTTCTGGAACGGATGGGCGTCGGCCCGTAAGGACGTGGTGCTTATCGTTTGCGGTAGTGCCACCTCTTGGATTATCAAGAAAATACTCAAAAACAAAGGAGGTCTGCATAACCGTGTCAATACAAAGATTCATCTGCAACCTTTCACGCTCAACGAATGCGAGCGGTATGCCACCCACCGCAAACTTGGTATGAACCGCCGACAACTTATGGAGTGTTACATGATTATGGGTGGCATTCCTTATTATTGGTCAAAACTCGAGCGCAGCTTTAGTCTTGCCCAGAATATCGACAATCTTTTTTTTAATCCCGATGGGGAACTTCATGATGAATTTGATGCGCTCTACGCCTCGCTCTTCAAAAATCCTGACCCTTACATTACTGTCGTTCAGACTTTAGGCAGCAAACGTATCGGCATGACCCGTGATGAAATCATCAGCGAGGCACATCTCCAAGATAACGGACGGCTTTCCGAGATATTGCAAGACCTCGAAGCTTGCGGCTTTGTCAGAAAGTACACCAACTTTGGGCTGAAAACCAAAAGTGCTGTCTTTCAGCTCATTGATTCTTATACACTCTTCTATTATCGTTTCATACAACAGAACACTGGCGGCGATGAGTATTTTTGGTCGCGTCAGATGGGTTCGCCAATTTATTATAACTGGTGCGGACTCGCTTTTGAGCGTGTTTGTCTTCTGCATGTCACTCAGATTAAGAAAGCCCTCAGTATTTTCGGTACTATTAGCCGTGTGTGCTCCTGGCATCAGCCTGCCACCTCTGATGGAAAAGGCGCGCAGATAGATTTGCTTATCGATCGCGACGACAATGTTATTGATATCTGTGAGATGAAATACACCAAACAACCATACGAAATGACATCTGAGGAAGAACAGAAAGTCCAGAACCGCCGTTCTCGCCTCATCGCCGAGACTGGCACCGACAAAGCTGTCCATCTTATCCTTGTTTCAGCCAGTGGTGTGAAGCCAAATCCATATTCTGATGAATTTCAAGCAGTAATCACCTCAGAAGCTCTTTTTGAAAAATAAAATGCATACCTATACTCAGCGGAATCTATCAAATTTTTCCACTTTCCGCTGAGTATAGGAACTTTTTTTTCGGAACCATTTATTGTTTTCAAAACTTCAATTGGCTGAATTTACTATCCATCTTCACGCATTATGCTGTGACTTCGCGCTAAGTTCCCTGCTAATCCAAATAGCAAACGGCAAAGAAGTCAAAAAGGTGCAAACGTCGGCGACGGCTTGGGCGGCTTCGAGACCTGTGATGCCCCAAAGCCACGACATGATAAAGACTGTAGGGAGGAAATATAAGCCTTGGCGGCACATCGAGAGCAACGTGGCCTGCCAAGTATATCCGATGTTTTGGAACAGCATGTTGGTCGCAGTGCACATGCCCATCAGCGGGAAAGCAATGCACTGCCAGCGCAAAGCCTGACTGCCCACGCGGATGAGCTCGGGGTCTTCGCCACGGAACCATGAGATGATGTCGGGCGCGAAGATATATACGACGGTTGCTAAGACAATCAAAAATGCCGTGGAAATCGTAATGCAAAACATATAGCTCTCCTTGACACGAGCATAGAGTTTGGCACCGTAGTTATAGCCACACACAGGCTGGAATCCTTGCCCGAACCCGATGACGATGGCGAAGCAGAACAAGGTGATGCGCGACACGATGGTAAAGGCAGCCACAGTGGAGGCTTCGTTGCCGGGCAAGGCATAATGCACCGCCATGCGGTTGAGGCTGATGGTGGCCACCACCGACAAAGCCTGTCGTGCCAACGAAGGCAAGCCGCCCCGCGTGATTTCCTTGTAATAGTATAGGGTAGGGGTGAAGTTCTTGAATTTGATGTGGACATTGCCAGGTCGCGAAGTGCCCCAAAGCAAAATGCACCAGCCGAAGCACTGACTCACCGCCGTAGCTAACGAAGCCCCACTGACACCCAAGTCAAGCACAAAGATGAAAATCGGGTCGAGGATGATGTTGAGGATGGCTCCTGAGGCAATACCAATCATGCCGAAACGGGCGTTGCCTTGCAGTCGTAGCTGGTTGTTGAGCGTCAGCGACGACATCATGAAAGGTGTGGCAAGCAGGATGAAGCGCAGGTAGTTGTTGGCGTAGGGGAGAATGCTTTCGGTGGCACCCATTGCCCGCGACAAGGGCGAGATGAAAATCATGCAGATGAGACCTGCAATAGCGCCTAGAATCAAAGGGGAGAAGAACCCCGTGGCAGCCATGCGCCCCGCGTTCTGTCCTTGTTTGGCACCCAAAGCCCGCGAGATGTAGTTGCCCGAGCCATGCCCGAAAAAGAATCCGCAGGCATTAATAAAGGCCATGTAGGCAAACGAAACGCCTACGCCTGCCACGGCCTCGGTGCTCAAATGACCCACATAAAACGAGTCCACCATATTGTAAATGGTGGTCACGAGCATGCTAATGATGGTGGGTACAGCCAGCTTGAGGATCAGCCGCCTGACGGGCTGTTCTGTCATCATCTTGTACCGCTCGTTGATCTTACGCTCGTCGTTAATGTTGGACATGGTTGTCGAATTCGAGTGCAAAGATAAACCCTTTTTGTGTCACTTTGTCACCCCGACTGACAAAACCCTGCCATTTTCCACTTTGGCACGAAATGTGACAAAAACGCGCCGTTGTCGGGCGGATTGTGGTCTCGCGTCCCGCGTCCCGTAGTCCCGCGTCAACAATTGACTTCGTCGAATTATCATTTCAACGATTAAACAATCAACAATTAAACATAAACACATTATGGCAAAATTAGCAATCAAACCTCTGGCCGACCGCGTGGTCATCGAACCCGCCGCCGCCGAACAAAAAACCGCTAGCGGTATCATCATCCCTGACACCGCCAAAGAAAAACCCCAACAAGGTACAGTAGTCGCCGTTGGTCCCGGCACCAAGGACAACTCTATGACCCTGAAAGTCGGCGACAATGTCATCTATGGCAAATACGCTGGCACCGAGTTCCATCTCGATGGCAAGGATTACATGATTATGCGTGAATCAGACGTCATTGCGATCATCTAATAAATAGACGCGAGACACGAGACTATTGGACGCGAGACCGTCCCGCGTCCCGAGTCCCGAAGTCCCGTGTCAAACAACAATTAAACACTTCAACAGTCAACAAATAAACAACAAATATCATGGCAAAAGACATTCTTTTCAATATCGAATCGCGTGACGGCCTGAAGAAAGGCGTCGACGCTTTGTCAAACGCAGTGAAGGTGACCCTCGGCCCCAAAGGTCGTAATGTGGTCATCGAAAAGTCGTATGGCGCTCCCCAAATCACCAAGGACGGTGTGACGGTCGCCAAGGAAATCGAACTCATCGACCCCGTTGAGAACATGGGCGCCCAGTTGGTGAAGGAAGTCGCTTCCAAGACCAACGACCTCGCCGGTGATGGTACCACCACCGCCACCGTGTTGGCTCAAAGCATCGTGGCCACGGGTCTGAAAAACGTCACCGCCGGTGCCAACCCGCTTGATCTGAAGCGCGGTATCGACAAGGCTGTTGCCGCTGTGGTCGCTTCGCTGAAGAAGATGTCGGTGAAGGTCGATGGCGACAACGAAAAGATCAAACAAGTGGCTACCATCTCGGCCAACAACGACAGCGAAATCGGCGGTCTCATCGCTGAGGCTATGAGCAAGGTGAAACAAGAAGGTGTCATCACCGTTGAGGATGCCAAAGGTATCAACACATATGTCGACGTTGTCGAAGGTATGCAGTTCGACCGTGGTTACATCTCGCCTTACTTCGTGACCAACACCGAGAAGATGGAAGCTGTCTATGAGAATCCTTACATCCTCATCTACGACAAGAAGATCTCCGTGATGAAGGACCTGCTGCCCGTGCTCGAAAAGACCTTGCAAACCGGTCGTGCCCTCATCATCATCGCTGAAGACATCGACGGCGAAGCCTTGGCTACCTTGGTTGTCAACCGTCTGCGTGGCTCGCTGAAAGTCGCTGCCGTCAAGGCTCCTGGCTTCGGTGACCGTCGTAAAGAGATGCTGGAAGACATCGCCATCTTGACCGGTGGCACCGTCATCAGCGAAGAGAAAGGCTACAAGCTTGAGGATGCCACCCTGCAAATGCTGGGTCAGGCCGACAAGGTCAGCATCAACAAGGACAACACCACCATCGTGAACGGTCACGGCGCCAAGAAGGACATCGAAGCACGTACCGCCCAGATCAAGGCCCAAATCAAGACCACCACGAGCGACTACGATCGTGAGAAGCTGCAAGAGCGCTTGGCCAAGTTGGCCGGTGGCGTGGCAGTCATCTATGTGGGTGCCGCTTCCGAGGTCGAGATGAAGGAGAAGAAAGACCGCGTCGAGGACGCTTTGAACGCTACCCGCGCTGCCATCGAAGAGGGTATCATCCCTGGCGGTGGTGTCGGTTTCATCCGTGCCATCAAGGCCATCGAGAAGATGAAGGGCGACAACGAGGACGAGACCACGGGTATCGCCATCATCAAGCGCGCCTTGGAAGAGCCGCTGCGCCAGATTGTTGAAAACGCCGGCCTCGAAGGCTCGGTCGTCGTCAACAAGGTGAAGGAAGGCAAGAACGACTTCGGCTTCAATGCCCGCACGGAAGTTTACGAGAACCTGCTCCAGACGGGTGTCATCGACCCCGTGAAGGTGTCGAGAGTCGCCTTGGAGAACGCAGCTTCCATCGCTGGCATGCTGCTGACCACCGAGTGCGTCATCAGCAACCACAAGGAGCCTACACCTCCCACACCTCCGATGCCCATGGGTGGCGGAATGGACGGCATGATGTAATCATTAATTGATAACGAGCAAAAGGCTGACTGCGAGAGCGGTTGGCCTTTTTTCGTGTATGTCGCAATTTTTTCCTATTTTTGCAGGTTATTAATGACCTATCACATCGCAAAATGTCAGAAACACCACAAGATAAGAAGCATAGAAAGATCAGTCTCCGCAATGTTTCCTACAAGAAGCTGAACCGGACATACGACTTTCTCATGTCGCGCGACGACACGGGACGTCCAATGCTTAATTTCAAGCTGAACCTCCTCAATCTGATCCTTGTCATCATCGGCATAGCCCTCCTGCTTATCATCATCACCACTTTTATCATCGCCTTTACGCCTTTGCGCGAATACATCCCTGGCTACACCGACACCAACCTCAACCGCGAGGTGTACGAACTCAATCTCCGTGCCGACTCGCTTGAGAAGGAGATGCATAAAAAGGATGTCTATTTCGATAACCTCAGGAAAATCGTGGAAGGCTATGACTTCGCTGCCGACAGCGCCTTGGCTTCGCTCAGTATTTACGAGCCTTTGCCGAAGGGCGTCACCGACACCATCACGCTGAAGAAATCGAAGCAAGACAGTATACTGCGCGCCGAATACGAAGCGCAAAGCCAATACAATCTCTTTGGCTCCGACTATCTGCCACCCACCAAACCGAGTTCATTGGTGAAGAACTTCTTCGTCCCGCTCAACGGCAGCATCATCAACGCATTCAATCCCGACAACGGGCATTTTGGCGTCGACATTGCTTCCGAGGGTGACCAAATCATCAATGCGGCCTACGACGGCACCGTGGTCTTTTCCTCGTGGAGTATCAACCATGGCTATTGCATTGGTATCCAGCATGCCGATAGCTATTTCTCTGTGTATAAGCACAATGCCACCTTGCTGAAGAAAGAAGGCGACTATGTCAAGGCAGGGGAGGCCATCGCCATCCTAGGCGAGTCGGGCGACTCGAAACAGGTCGAGCATCTGCATTTCGAGTTATGGCACAACGGCATCGCCGTAAACCCCGTGGATTATATGACACTTAACAATGCGGCAGATAACTAAAAATCCGTATCTTTGCACACTTTTTCACCTATCAAATAACAACGGAAAATGACTATATTAATAAAGGTACTCCAGTTTTTCCTTTCCCTTTCCATTTTGATTTTTGTCCATGAGTTGGGCCATTTTCTTGCCGCCAAGGCTTTCAAGACCCGTGTCGAGAAGTTCTATCTCTTCTTCGACTGGGGTTTCTCCCTCTTCCGTTGCAAGAAGGTGAACGGCAAGTGGCGCTTCAAGTTCTTCTCGAAGAATGTGCCTGAGAAATACACGGTCACTGAATATCGTGATGCTGCTGGAAAGAAGCAGAAAAACTACGAGCCCATCGACCTCAACACCTTGCCCGAGGACGACTGGCGTCGCAGCGATGAGACGGAATATGGCATCGGCTGGTTCCCGCTTGGTGGCTACAACAAAATTGCAGGCATGATCGACGAGTCGATGGACAAGTCGCAGATGCAGCAGCCTCCGAAAGAATGGGAGTTCCGCTCCAAGCCTGCATGGCAGCGCTTCATCATCATGGTGGCGGGTGTGTTTATGAATGTGGTGTTGGCTGTCGCCATCTATATCGGTCTGTTAGCCAAGGAAGGCGAGCAGTACCTGCCTACCGCCGAGGTCAACAAGTATGGCATCTCCGTTGATAGTCTGGGCTACGAGCTGGGCTTCCGCGACGGCGACAAGATTCTGGCCATCGACGGCGAATACATCGAGAAGTTCCAGGACATCCCCATGCAGATCATCCTCGATAAGGCCAAGACCGTCGAGGTGGAACGCAATGGCAAAGACACGGTGATCAACCTTCCTGAGGACGCCGTCACCAAGCTGCTGGGCTCGCAAGACCCCAACTTCATCACCTACCGCACGCCCTTCGTCGTGGCCGATGTGGTGGCCAACTCTGTCGCCCAAGCCGGTGGCTTGCAGAGTGGCGACGTCATTATCGGTATTAATGACATCGAGACCCTTTATTATCAGGACTTTGTCAAGAATATCAAACGTTTTAAGAACCAAGATATCCATGTCATCGTGTTGCGCGATACCGACACGCTTGCCCTGCCCATGCACCTCACCGAGGAAGCTGTGATAGGGGCCTATTGCAAGACCTACCTGACTGATTATTACGAGTTGGAGACCAAGGAATACAGCTTCTTCCAGGCCATCCCCGCTGGTTTCAAAAAGACCTTCAGCGAGTTGAGCGATTATTGGAAGCAGGTCAAGCTCATCTTCACGCCTAAGACCAAGGCCTATGAGAGCGTGGGCGGCTTCATCTCCATCGGCAAGATCTTCCCCGACCAATGGATCTGGAGCATCTTCTGGCGCATGACGGCCTTCCTGTCAGTTGCCCTCGCCGTGATGAACATCTTGCCCATCCCCGCTTTGGATGGTGGACATATCCTCTTCCTGCTCTACGAGATCATCACGCGCCGCAAACCCAGCGACAAGTTTATGGAAGTGGCTGAGACGGTGGGCCTTATCCTGGTTTTGGGCTTGGTCATCCTGGCCAATGGCAACGATATCATCAGGTTGTTTAGGTAAAAAATATTTTACTGAAAAACAGAAGTTTAACTGAAAGGGATAAAAATTAATTTGCTGAGATAAATACTATTTTCGTAAATTCGCAGTTTCAATCATAATAGTTTTGCCCGATTTGAAGATGAAAATCACACATATAGCCCTTATCCTTGTCATGATGTTGGCTTCCGTCTCCGTCACGAAAGCCCAACAGGCGCCCATCTTCACCAACTATACCAATTCCTACGCATATGCCAATGCAGGTTTTGCGGGTATGAGCGAAGGCGTCAATGTTTTGGGCCTTTATCGTCAGCAATGGGCTGGTTTTGTCGATAATGACGGCAACGAGATTGCCCCTGAGACTTTCCTCCTGACGGGAGACATGCCTTTCACTAAGTTGCACGGCGGCCTCTCTTTTTCTGTCATGAAAGACCATCTGGGTTTTGAGGATAATATCAACGTGGGCTTGGGCTATTCCTATCATTTGGATCTTGGTGGCTCGTCACTGGGTATCGGTTTGGCAGGTACCTTGCTCAACCGCACGGTCGATTTCTCGCAGTTGCATCCCAACCAAGAGACCGACCCCATCCTCAACGGCTTGGGAGAAGAAAGTGATATGCTCTTCGACTTCAACGTGGGTCTTTTCTGGCAGATCCCCGAGTCGTTCTATCTGGGCTTTTCTGTCGTCAACGTGCTTGAAAGCATGGGCAAAGCCCTTAACGACAACGCTGAGAGCAGTGCCAGTTTCACCACCGACCGTACCTTCTATGTCTTGGCGGGCTATCCTTTCCAGTTTGAGGACATCCCTTACCTTACTTTCGTTCCTTCGGTCAGCGTGATGAGCGACCTCGCTTCGACACAGTTCAACGCCAGCGCGCGTGTCATCTATAACAACGTGTTCTCTTTGGGTGTCAACTACCGCTTCCAGGAATCGGTTGCCCTTATGGCAGGCATCACCATCAAAGACCTCACGGTGGCTTATTCATACGATATTAATACGACGGGTCTCTTGCCGGGCTCTCACGAGATAGGATTGAGTTATTGCTTCAAGTTGGATCTCGATAGGACCCCGAAGGACTATCGAAGCGTGCGATATCTGTAGTGTTTTGAGGCAAAATCGCGGTTGGATTTGAGTGATTGATTAGTGGATTTGATGGACGAAATTGGAAAAAAGTTGAAAAAAATAAAGAGGCCAAACATAATATTTTCTATTTTTGGCGGTTTTTAAGAGGAGATTGTCGCCCGAAATGGCAGCTCCTCGATGAGTTCAGATAAAAGAAATAAAATAGTAATCATATCATTGTCAATAAGATGAAAAAACTATTGTTCGTGTTTTCCGTTACGCTGCTGCTTGCAGCCTGCGGCAATTCAAATCAAGGCGAATTGGTTGGCGTGCGAAAGTCCAACAAGACTTTCAATCAGCCTGACCCCTACGGGATGGTGTTTGTCCCGCAAGGTAATTATACCATGGGCGTTGGTGGTGAAGACATTACCGCATCCTACCTCAATGAGCCGAAGACGGTGTCAGTCTCCGCTTTTTTCATGGATGAGACCGAAATCACCAACAACGAGTATCGCCAATTTGTTTATTGGGTAAGAGACTCCATCGCAAGAAGAATACTTGCTGATAACTTCCCTGACAGATACGCCATCACCGAGAGCAAGACCGGTGAGGTGTATGACCCGCCGAGGCTGAACTGGAAGGAAAAGATCGATTGGAACAGCAAGGAACAAGACGTCCGCGAGGCGCTTGAGCCTATGTATCTTCCTGAGCATGAGAGATATTTCCGCAGAAAGGAAATCGATACCAGAAAGTTGTATTATTCCTACTATTGGTTTGACATGGTAGCTGCCGCCAGAAAGGATTTTGCTGACGACAAGCTCGTCGAGAATGACTATTCGCTGGGCGAAGCCGATGCTGGCATCAACGTCGACCGCAAGGGCGCCTGGTCGAACCGTAGACAGGGCTATAGCGACCGTTCGGTCTATGCACGTGCCGAGGTCATCAATGTCTATCCCGATACGCTTTGCTGGATTCACGACTATGCCTATTCATTCAACGACCCGATGACCGAGAAGTATTTCTGGCATCCGGCTTATGACAACTACCCGGTGGTGGGTGTCACATGGCAACAAGCCCGTGCTTTCTGCGTGTGGCGCACCGAGCTGCTCAACGCCTACCTTCGTACTAAGAAGGATGTTGACATGTCGGAGTTCCGCCTGCCTACCGAGGCTGAATGGGAATGGGCTGCCCGTGGCGGCAAGATGTTGAACCCCTATCCGTGGGGCGGTCCTAACGCCAGCAACGCCAAGGGTTGCTTCATGGCCAACTTCAAGCCCAGAAGAGGTAACTACCTCGCCGATGGCGGTCTGCGTACCCTCGTGGTGGGCTGCTATCCTCCCAATGGTTGGGGCCTCTACGATATGGCTGGCAATGTGTCGGAATGGACCAATAGCGCCTATGACCCCAATTCGTACAACTTCACTTGGGACATGAACCCCAACTACACCTACAACGCCAAGGCCGACGATCCGGCTGTCATGAAGCGTAAGGTCATCCGTGGCGGTTCATGGAAGGACGTGGCTTACTATCTGCAAGTCACCACCCGCGACTACCAATACCAGGATTCAGCCAACTGCTTCACCGGCTTCCGCTGCATCCAGCCTTACCTGGGTCGTAACAAGGGCGACAACCCGAGAATGTCGAGAGTTTACAGATAAGAATATAATAAACATAAAGTATAACATTTAATTGCAATTAAAACTATGGCAAAAAAACAAGAAAACCTCACAGGATTCAAAAAATTCCAAGCCTTCACTCAATCGAAGAAGTATAAATCATTCATGGGTGCCGTTTATGGCATTGGTGCCGCTATCGTTATGGTTGGTGCTTACTTTAAGTTGACCCACATCCAAGGTGCTGACTTGATGCTGGCTCTCGGTCTGGGTGTCGAAGCTTTGATTTTCTTCTTGTCCGCTTTTGAGCCCCAACACCTTGACTATGCTTGGGACAACGTCTTTGTTGAATTGGATGAGGACTGGGACGGTGTGCAGAAGACCCAGTTTGCCACCTCAGGTGCCGGTCGCCCCGCTGCTGCCACCGATATGGAAGAGGCTATGCTCAGCAAGATGTTCGAAAAGATGAATGTCAGTGAGGAAACTTTCAATAAGATTGGTAAGGGTCTCGACAAGTTGGCCCAAAACGCTGGTCAAATGGCCGACATCTCAAATGCCATGGCTGCCACTACCAATTATGCCAATGCTATGGACCGCGCCACGAAGTCTATCTCCGACTTCTCGAACGCCTATGTCCAAACCAACCAGAAGCTTTCTGACTCCTTGGGCAAGCTCGACTTCAGCGCTCTCGATGCCAACACCATCAAGAAGGTGGCCAGCAGCATGCAGTCGCTCAACTCCATCTATGAGCTTCAGCTGCAGGGTGCCGAACAGACTTCGGCTGCCAGCAAGGCCTTGACTGAGACAATGAACAAGTATATGGATAACCTCAACGCTTCATCGAAGAACGCCGGCGTCCTCAACGACCAACTGACGCAACTGTCAGCCCGCTTGACCGCCCTCAACAATGTCTACGGTGGAATGTTGTCAGCAATGAACATCAAGGCATAATTCTACTCAAACCTGATTGTTTAACATAAAAAAGGAGTAAGATTATGTCAGGCGCAAAAGAAACCCCAAGACAGAAGATGATCGGTATGATGTACCTGGTCTACACTGCCTTGTTAGCCATGAACGTCTCGAAGGACATCTTGGATGCCTTCGACACCGTCAACAACGGTGTTCAAACTACGAATATCACCCTAGCGCAACAGATCGACCAGAAGTACACCGCTTTTGAGGAGCAGTACTCAAAGGAGCCCGAGAAAGCCGGTCCGTTCTGGGAGCAGGCACAAGCCTTGCGCGAGGAAGCCAATTCTCTGATTGACTATGTGGAAGCCCTGAAATGGGACCTCGTGAAGAAAGTCGAATGCAGCAAGGCCGAAACCCCTGCCGAAGCTGCACAGATGGCTCTTGATAACGGTCTTCTGAGGAATGCCGACACCTTGAGAAACGGTCGTAAGATGTATGACATCAACACCTCCAAGGTGAAATCGAGAGACAATTACAACCAACCTACGGCCTACATGATGGGTAACCCCGAAGGTCCGGGCAACGGTGGCAAAGCCTACGATCTGTCCGAAAGGATTCGCCGCTTCCGTGGCGAGGTCGTCAAAGCCGTCGGTCCTTCTCATATCCATGAAATCGGATTGATTACCGACAGTATCTATGGTACTAAGGAATATGTCATGGAGCAAGCCAAAGTGTCGGAAGACAAGCTGAAGAGACTCCCCTTGGAAGGCGAATACTATGGTGCCAAGTACAATTACGATGAGAATTCTGCCGATCCCGTGCAGAACAGCTGGGAGTACAACAACTTCCACCACACCGTCCTTGTGGCTGACGTCACCCTGCTGAACAAGATCATCTCTGAAGCCCAGACCGCTGAGCTGAATGCCGTCACCCAACTGATGACGAATATCCACGCTTCCGACTTTACCTTCGATGAGATCGGTGCCAAGGTGTTTGCTGAGAGCGGATACCTCCTCTCTGGTCAGACCTATAAAGCCCAAGCTATGGTGACCGCTTGGCAGAACGCCAAGACGACCGCTACGGTTAGCCTTGATGGTGGCCCGATGAAGGAATACACCAGCGACGGTCAAGGTTTGATCAACCTCGAATTCAACTGCGGCGTCGGTAGCCACAGATACAATGGTGTCATCAAGATGTTGGATCCCAAGACGGGCGAGTTGAAGGACTACACCTTCGAGAACTCCTTCGTTGTCGCTCCTCCTGCGGTGAGCGTGTCGGCCACCAAGATGAACGTGGTGTATCGTGGTATCAACAACCCGATTGCCGTCGGCGGTGGTGTCGGTGGCGAAATCAACGCCTCTGCCAGCAGCGGTTCGTTGACCAGAACGGGCAACGGTACCTACAACCTGCTTCCGGGTGCTGCCGACGAGGTGACCATCAGCGTGACTTCAGGTGGTTCCAGCCTCGGTAGCATGAAGTTCCGTGTGAAAGACCTGCCGAAGCCTACGGCTCTCATCCGCAACGTGGTCAACGGTCAGGTGTCGAAGAGCGCTCTGCAAGCCGCCGGTCGTGTGGAAGCTGAGATGAAGGACTTCGATTTCGACGGTGTCCACTATGATGTGGTCGGCTACACCTTCCGTTATAAGACCAAGAGCGGTACCACCAAGGAAGCCAAGGCTAACAGCGGTGGCTTTACCGACGAGATCAGAAACGCCATCAGCCAGGCCAATGTCGGTGACATGTTCGTGTTCACCGCCATCCAGGTGAGAGGTAACGACGGTAAGACCAAGACCATCGAAACGCCTATCGGTGTTGAAATCAAGTAATGAACAATCAAAATTTCAATAAAATGAAAAAGACACTTGTTTCCTTGTTGACCCTCGTGGTGCTTCTCGGCAGCCTGAGCCTTAAAGCCCAGACCACCGATGTCAAAGGCCCGAAGAACAGCATCCTCTCAGGTCAGCAACAAATCATGAACGAAAAGAGACCTTCGCCGCTTCCGATTATCGACGAATCGAGCGTCATGTGGAAGAAGACGGTGATTAGGGAAATCGACTTCCGTCAGAAGATCAATCAAGTGTTCTACTATCCGATCAATCCGACCGAGGACTGGAGAAACCTTATCACGGTCATCTACGACGGCATCAACAGCGGTGAGATTACCCCTTATCGCGTTGAGAACAACATCGATGACATGGTCACTCCTTTGACTCGCGATGATTTTGAAAAAGAAAACACGAAGATTGGCGACCCGCCGGTCATCTGGAAAGATGGCGAGGAAGTGCCGAATGAGATCGCCTTCAAGGATCGTATGCTCAATGTGACCCGTCTGCGTATCAAGGAAGACTGGTACTTTGACAAGAAATTGTCGCAGTTCCTCGTCCGCATCATCGCCTTGGGTCCCATCGTCGTCGACGATGACGGTGGCCTGTCGCAGGTGTGCTGGGTTCCTTACGAAGAGTCACGCGACGTGCTGGCTAGAGCCTTTGCCTTCAACCGCAACAACTCGGCCCAGCGCCGCACCTATGATGAAGTGCTCCAGAAGCGTATCTTCGATAGCTACATCATCAAGGAAGAAAACGTGTACGACCGTTACATCAACTCCTATGCTTTCAACATCGATGCCCTCTACGAATCAGAGCGTATCAAGAACGAAATGTTCGACTTCGAACAGAGCCTCTGGGAATATTGATGGTTCGCTAATGACAAGGAAAAAGGACGCTGTACAGCGTCCTTTTTTTTGTTGTCGCTTCGCGTCATTGCGAGGAGGAACGACGAAGCAATCTAGAGTAAAAGCATATGCCCTGGATTGCTTCGTGCCTCGCAATGACGGCACAAAAAAAGCAGCAGAGAATTCTGCTGCTTTTTTGTCGGAGTGGCCCGACTCGAACGGGCGACCGCTTGCACCCCATGCAAGAATGCTAGCCAACTGCACCACACCCCGATTGCCTTAGCGGCTGCAAAGATACGAATGTTTTTTGAATTGATGTTCACTTTCCGAAAAAAAAGTTACCTTTGCAAGGTATTACTCTAAACTCTAAACTCTAAACTCTAAACTTATAAAAATGGAACATATTGAATGTCTGATAATTGGCTCGGGTCCTGCTGGTTATACCGCAGCCATTTATACCTGCCGCGCTGACGTGAAAACTGTCATCTATGAAGGCATGCAACCCGGTGGACAACTCACCCAGACCACCGAAATCGAGAATTTCCCTGGCTATCCTAAGGGCATCAACGGCCCGGATATGATGGAAGACATCCGTCAGCAGGCCTTGCGTTTTGGTGCTGAGATCCGCGAAGGTGAAGTGACCGCCATCGATGTTAGCCAGCGTCCCTTCAAGGTGACAACGGAATACGACGGCGAGCTTCTTGCCGACACCATCATCGTCTCTACCGGTGCGGCTGCACGCTATCTCGGCTTACCCACCGAAGATGAATTCAAGGGTGGCGGCGTGTCGGCTTGTGCCACGTGCGACGGCTTCTTCTATAAAGGAAAAGACGTGGCAGTTGTAGGCGGTGGCGACACGGCCTGCGAAGATGCCACCTATCTGGCCAAGCTCTGCAACAAGGTCTATCTCATCGTGCGCCGCGACGTGTTGCGTGCCTCAAAGGCCATGCAACATCGCGTGCTGAACACGCCCAACATCGAAGTGCTGTGGAAACACCAGACCAAGGAACTCTTTGGCGAGCAGCAAGGCTTCATGAAGAAGCTAAAGGGCGCAGTGCTCTATCACAGCGACACCAAGGAAGAACGCACCATCTATGTGGACGGCTTCTTCGAGGCCATCGGCCATACGCCCAACACCGAGCCTTTCAAAGGCATCCTCGACATGGATGAGGAAGGCTATATCATCACCAAGCCCAAGTCGACGGCCACCAATGTGGAAGGCATCTTCGCTTGCGGCGACTGCCAGGACCGCATCTATCGTCAGGCCATTGTAGCTGCCGGTACGGGTGCCATGGCGGGCATCGAAGTGGAGCGATTCTTGGCTGAACACAAATGAATCTCCAGACAGAAATAAAGATTCAACCTTTGGAGCAAACCATCGCCTATGGCGACGGTTTGCTCTTCTTAGGTTCTTGCTTCGCCGATGAGGTGGGCGCACTTTGCCGTGGCTTGGGCTTTGATGCCATGGTGAATCCCTTCGGTGTGCTCTACAACCCCGCAAGTATAGCCCAGTCGGTGGAGCGACTTGACACAGGCCAAGCCTTTGAACATGATGATGTCATCGTGGTGGGCGAGGATCAGTATTGCACTTTCAACCACAATACGGCCTTTTGGAGTGATTCCGAGACGGCTTTGTTGGAACAGACCAACCGGAGCCTTGCAGAGGCCCATGTGCATTTTATGGCGTCAAAATGGGTCGTTATCAGTTTGGGCACTTCGTGGGTGTTCAAGAATAAGGTGAGTGGCAAGGTGGTTTCTAACTGCCACAAGTTGCCCGCCAACCAGTTCGATAGGCAGTTTTTGTCGGTGGAGCAGTCAAGCCAATATCTTGCTGAGATTGTTCAACGGCATCCCGAAAAACAGTTCGTCTTCACCGTTTCGCCGTTGCGTCATCTGAAAGATGGCCTTCACGAGAACCAACTGAGCAAGGCCGCGTTGCTCCTTGCTGTGGACAAGGTGTGCAAGACCTATGACAACGCACATTATTTTCCTGCCTATGAGATTCTGTTGGATGAGTTGCGCGACTACCGTTTTTATAAGGAAGACATGGTGCATCCCACCGAACAGGCCATCCGTTACATATGGGAGCGATTCGCTGACTTTGCCATCGACCCCAAGGAAAGGTCTGCCATGAAAGCCGCTGCCGAATTGAAACAGATGTTGCAGCATAGGCCACTTTTCCCTGAGAGTGAGGCTTTCCGAAAGTTTGAAGAGCTGAAAGAAAAGAAAGTCAACGCGTTGCAAATCGATTTTCCGAGGGTTTGCATTAATAATTTGAGCGAATAAAGGTTATATTCCCAAATTATTCGTACTTTTGCCGCCCATTTCGTGACGAAATGGATTTTTTTATCACTAATACATAATTATAAATGACTGACAACGAAAGATCTGGCAAGCGTCCGCGCACCAGAAAACCTGCTGAAGAAGAATTCCAGCAGAGAAGGTCCTTCAAATTCTATCACCGTGACGGTGACGAGGAAGGACGCGAAGAGAGAAGCTTTGGCGATAAGCCGAGAGGTGAACGCCGATTTGATGACAACCGTGGCGACCGCAGGTTCGGCGACCGTAAGTTTGGTGACCGTCCCCGCCGCCGCTTCGATGACGAAGAACGTGGCGAAGGCCGTCGCGACGACCGCCCGCGCCGCAGATTTGATGATGACGAACGTCCGCGTCGTCGTTTCGATGACGACAAGCCGCGTGAACGTCGTTTCCACGATGACGAGCGTCCTCGCCGTCGCTTTGACGATGCAGAGAGACCCCGCCGTCGTTTTGATGATGACAAACCGCGTGAACGCCGTTTCGACGACCGTCCGCGCCGTAAATTTGATGATGACCAGCGTCCGCGTCGCCGTTTCGACGACGACAAGCCGCGTGAGCGTCGTTTCCATGACGACGAAAGACCGCGTCGCCGTTTCGATGACGAGCGCCCTCGCCGTAGATTTGATGATGAGGAAAGACCACGTCGTCGTTTCGACGATGACCGTCCGCGTGGTGGCAACCGCCGCTTTGACGATCGTACCCATCGCCGTTTCGATGACGAAGAGGAACCCCGTCGTGGCCGCAAGGGCTATGTCCGCGAGAAAGACCCGCTGTACGACCGCCCGAAAGCCACTGGCGAAATCCGCTTGAACAAATATCTGGCCGACTGTGGTATCTGCTCACGCCGCGAAGCCGACGACCTGATCAAGGCCGGCTGTGTGATGGTGAACGATGAGGTGATCACCACGATGGGCTATAAAGTGAAGACTGACGATAAGGTGGTTTACGGAGGCCAGACCCTCAATCGCGAGAAGCTCCGTTACATCTTGCTCAACAAGCCCAAAGGCTATATTACCACTTCTGATGATCCGTATGAGCGCGACACCGTGATGGAACTGGTGAAGAACGCCTGCACTGAGCGTATCTTCCCCGTGGGCCGTCTTGACAAGCAAACCACCGGTCTGTTGCTGTTCACCAACGACGGCGACTTGGCCAAGAAGTTGACCCACCCGAGCAGCGAGGTCCCGAAGCTTTACCATGTCATCCTCGACAAGCCTTTGACCAAGAACGACATGCTGCGTATCTCCGAAGGCATCGAGTTGGATGATGGCCCCATCGCCGCCGACAGCATCGCTTACGATCAGGACGACGACAGCAAGAAGAGTGTGGGCATACAGCTCCACTCGGGCCGCAACCGCATCGTTCGCCGTATTTTCGAACACCTCGGCTACGAAGTGACCAAGCTCGACCGCGTGATGTTCGCTGGTCTCGACAAGTACAAACTCCCCCGTGGTGAGTGGCGTTTCCTCACTGACCTCGAGGTGTTGAATCTGAAGAAGATCTGAGTTTGAACGAGATTACTAAACAGTTTATTAGGGAAAACCTGAACGCCGATGTGCCGACGCTCGCCTTGAAAAAGGCGCCCGTCGGCACTGACTTTTCATTGGCCTTGAGGCAGATAGCCGCCCGACAGCTTCTGCAAAAGAAAGTGCCGCAATGGGCCGAGAACGAGGACCTGCTCTTTCCCGCTCATCTCTCCATCGAGCAATGCTCTTCGGAGGCTAGCGCGCGTTATAAGGCTGGACTGCTCAAGGGAGACACGTTGGCCGACCTCACGGGTGGCTTGGGGGTCGATACTTATTATCTCTCACAGCATTTCCAACAAACCGACTATGTGGAGCGTCAAGCCGAGCTTTGTGATTTGGCAAAGCACAATTTCGACGTGTTGAAGGCTGACATCGAGGTGTGGAACGAAACAGCGGAAACGTATCTGCAGACTTGTGAGCCCAAAGATTGCTTTTTCATCGACCCGGCACGAAGGGACGAACATGGACGTAAGACCGTATCCATCGCCGACTGCACACCCGATGTGGGTGCATTGCAGGACAAGCTGCTGCAAAAAGCCGAGCGGGTGATGATCAAATTGTCGCCGATGCTCGACATCAGCAAGGCCTTGGAGGAACTACGCCATGTGAAAGAGGTGCATGTGGTGGCCGTCGCCAACGAATGCAAGGAGTTGGATGTCGTTTTGGAACGGGCTTTTGAAGGCGAACCCCGTTTTGTCTGTGTCAACTTGCAGACACATCAGCCCGAGTTGTGTTTTACCCGGGCAGAGGAAGGCAACTGCACGATCCGACTCGCCGATGGCGTGATGAAATACCTCTACGAGCCCAATCCAGCGGTGATGAAGGCGGGTTGCTTCAAGTTATTGACCGAACGCTATGATGTCTACAAACTGCACAAAAACAGCAATCTTTACACTTCCGAACAACACATTGCCGGTTTTCCAGGCCGTATCTTCGAAGTAGAAGCATGGGCGTCTTATAACAAGAAGGTGAAGCCATCGTTGTTACCTGACGTTGACAAAGCCAGTATTGCCGTTCGCAACTTCCCGCTAACGGTGGCTGAGTTACGAAAGGCCTTGAAGATCGGTGACGGCGATGTCGTCTATTTGTTTGCGACCACCTTGAAAGGGGAGGAGAAGGTCATTATCCGCACAAAAAAAACCGCCTCTGACGAAGCGGTTCCTTTGGGGTTGTAAAATCAAGAGAGATTATCTTCTGTCGGGAATGCCAAACTTGGTCCACCAGGTCTGGTCATATCTCGATTTGACGGCTTTTTTCACGGTTTGGGTCTTGCTTTTCAAGGCGTTCAAGACCGAATGGGCTTCGTCGCTCTTCTTGCGAAGCTCCTCGTGAAGCTTGTCGATTTCGGCAGAAATGGATTCCAAACGCTTGCAGTCTTCCTCCATCTTCTGCAACATGCTTTCTTCCACACCGACGTCACGGCCGAGGCGCTGATTCCTCTTCACGCCGGTGATGATGAGTTTTGACTTTTCGATTTGGTCTTTAAAAATTTGGTACATAATGCGTTGCTTTTATTCCTTTGGATGGGTTCTTGTTTTCGAAATCGAACGCAAAGATAAGAAAAATAATTCTTATGGTTTACTGAAAAAACTTGTATTTTTGCACCTCTAATTCAGTACAAAATGTACGCATTGTATAAAAAAGAAATAAGCAACTTCCTCAGTTCGCTGATGGGCATCATGGTGATCGTGGTGTTTCTGCTGATTACGGGCCTGTTTCTTTGGGTGTTCCAAAGCGATTTCAATGTATTGGATTCCGTTTATGCCAGTTTGGACGGCCTTTTTGTCCTCGCGCCTTGGGTTTTCCTCTTCCTTGTCCCTGCGGTCACGATGCGTAGCTTCGCCGAGGAGAACCGCACGGGTACCATTGAGATGTTGGTCACCAAGCCCTTGTCGGACTGGCAGATCATCTGGGCGAAGTTTTTGGCTGGTGTGACCCTGGTCCTGCTGGCCTTGATTCCCACTTTTGTGTATTTCTTCTCGGTCTATCATCTGGGCCTGCCCAAAGGCAACCTCGATAGTGGTGGCATCTGGGGGTCCTATATTGGCCTTTTCCTTCTCAGTGCGAGTTTTGTGAGCATAGGCGTGTTCTGTAGCTCACTCACCAACAACCAGATTCTGGCCTTCATCATCTCGGTCTTCCTCTGCGGATTCCTGCTGATTGGCTTTGAGTTTATCTACTCGCTCTCTTTGTTTGGCCGCGTCGACCTGTTCATCCAGCAACTGGGCATGAACGCGCATTATGGCTCGCTGAGCCGTGGTGTCATCGACACGCGCGATGTGTTGTATTTCCTGAGTGTGATTGCACTGTTTCTCAGTGCTACGAAATTGGTTCTGTCGAGCCGCAAATGGTAAGGAGGTAGACGATGGAGAACAAACGTAAGAATTTGAAGAAGAACCAAATCGTCGCCTTCCTGGTGACGGTGGCTATAGTGATCTTGGTCAACATCATCGGCGCCTATGTCTTTACCCGTTTCGACTTGACGAGCGAGAAAAGATATACGCTTTCGCCCACGACGAAGGAAATCCTTAACGACCTCAACGACTACGTCTATTTCAAGGTATATCTCGAAGGTGACTTTCCGGCAGGTTTCAAGAAACTGCGCCGAGAGACTAAAGAGATGCTTGATGAGTTCAGAGCCTATTCCAAGTTCATCGACTACGAGTTTATCAACCCATCGGAGAGCACCGATGCCTCCGAGCGCAACGAGACCTACAAACAGCTCTATCAGGCGGGATTGAACCCTACCGACATGGTGGTCAAAAACCGCGACGGTTCCTCAAAGCAGATGGTGATCTGGCCTGGCGCGCTTGTGAGTTACCGCAACACCACCGAAATCGCCATCGATTTGTTGGAGAACCAGATAGGCCAGTCGTCGGAGCAAGCCTTGAATGCCTCGATGCAGAACCTCGAGTTCCGCCTTATCGACGCAGTGAAGAAGGTGACCCGACTGCAAAAGCCCAACATCGCCTTCATTGAAGGCCATGGTGAACTCAACGAACAGGAGGTCCATGACATTGCCCAGACCCTTGCACAGAATTATAATGTGGTCCGTCTGGAGATCGACGGCAAAATAGATGCCTTGATGCACCGCACCCAAGACGAGGAACGCGAGGTGAAGGCCTTCCCCTCGTATGATGCCATCATCATTGCCAAGCCGACACAGCCTTTCGACGAGCGCGACAAGTTCCTCATCGACCAGTACATCATGCACGGCGGCAAGGTGCTGTGGATGGTCGAGCCGGTGTATGCCACCATGGATAGCCTGCAAAGCCAGGAGTCGACCATCGGCATCGAACAGGACCTCAACCTCGACGATATGCTATTCAAATATGGTGTGCGTCTCAACCGCGACTTGCTTATGGATTTGACTTGCGCCTCCCTGCCTATCCGTACGGGTCAGGTGGCGGGCCAAGCACAACTGGAGTTCTTCCGCTGGTATTATTTCCCCTTGCTGCAAGCCGCCTCCGAGCATCCTATGGTGCGCAACATGAATTCCATCAAGTCCGACTTTGTCAGTTCGATGGATGCTACCACTATGGCCATGGGCATCGAGCAGATTCCCTTGCTGAAGACCTCAAGCTATACCAAGGTTTCGGGTACGCCGGTCTTCATCACCTTGGCCATGCTTCGTCAAGCCCCCGACAAGCGCATGTTCGCCTCGAAAGGCAAGAACGTAGCCTATCTTTTGAAGGGCACCTTCCCCTCGCTTTATGCCAACCGTATCCCGCAGGAAATTGCTGAGGACAACGGGACCAACTTCATGGAAGAGAGCGTTCCCACCGCCATGATTGTGGTGAGCGACGGCGACATCATCCGTAACCAAATCGACATCAAGACGCGCAAACCTTTGCCGCTGGGCTTCGACCAATTCACGCAAAACACCTATGCCAACAAGGAATTCATCGAGAATGCCATCGGTTACCTAGTGGAAGGCGAGGGTATGATCGACATCCGCTCGCGCGAGCTGAAAGTACGCCTCTTGGACACTGCAAAGATTGACCAGGAACGCACCAAATGGCAGGTCATCAATACCTTGGTGCCTATCGCCTTGATCATCGCCTTGGGCTTCGTCATGGCTTTCATCAGAAAGAAGAAATACAGCAAAAAATAATTCGTCATGAAGAAAAACAATAGAATCACCATCATCATTGCTGCACTGCTGGTTGTCATCGCCGGCCTTTTGATTTGGAACAACCGCTACCTCTCCACCATTCAGGGTGAGTCGTCGGACTTCCAGGTCTGGGACACGGCTTCCGTCACTAAGGTTTATCTGGCCGACCGTAAGAACCAAGAGTCGTTGCTGGAGCGTCAGGAGCAAGGCTGGACCCTCAACGGAGACTATAAGGCCCATTCCAAGCAGGTGCAGAATCTGCTGACCACCTTGTACAAGATTCGCGTCAAGATGCCCGTCTCTGTGGCGAGTCACGACAATATCGTCAAGCAGTTGGCTTCGCAGAGCACCAAGGTGGAGGTATATCAGATTGTGCCAAGTATCAACCTCTTTGATAAGATCAAACTTTTCTATCGCGAGAAGCGTACAAAGGTGTTCTATGTGGGTGATGCCACTATGGACAGCAGCGGAACCTTCATGCTGAAGGAGGGCGCCGACAAGGCTTATATCGTCTATATCCCCAGCTTCCGCGGTTTTATCACCACGCGTTTCACCGCCAACCCAGACGATTGGCGCGACCATACCATCTTCCATGAGAACATGGCCGACATACAATCCGTCGAGATTGATTTCAACGAAGACCCCGAAGGCAGTTTCCGCATCGACAACATCGGGAAGCATCAGTATAAGCTGACACGTTTGAGCGATAACCAGGAACTTCCCTACGACACGTTGAAGGTCATCAACCTCATGTCGTCGTTCAATGACCTTCGTTTTGAGGCCTTGTTTACCAACTCGATGGAGCAGGAGCGTATCGACTCCATTACGAGCTCACCCTTTGTCCATTATGTTGTGGTGACTGATAAGGACGGCAACAAACAGGACATGAAGACCTTCAAGAAGTTGGTTTTGAACGGTGTGACCGACATGGGCGGAGAGCTTGGCGACGTGGACCGCGACCGTATGTATGCCCTCATCGAAGGCGGCAAGGACTTCGTGCTTATCCAGAACTATGTCTTTGACAAGGTGCTGCACGACGTTCGTTACTTCGAAGCCGGTCATCCCATCCAAGGCGATATGGGGTTCTTTGAAGAGATCAAATAAGGCTTATTTCTTTTTCAGCAGCCCCACCATCTTAAAACTCACATCGGTAAAGATGATCTGGGCGTTGCCGTTGCGCTCTATTTGGCGGATGGCTTCCTCGAAGAGTTCGGCGATTTGTGCCAGATTGGCAGGATTGACAAAAGGCGCGAACTTTGAGTTGAACCCTTTCTCATCCTCGGGAAGCATGACGATTTCTGCCAAATTATTGTTGAATAGCAGCGAATTGCGGATGATGCGCAGGCCGTAATCCAATAACTCCTTTTGCTTTTCACGACCGATACCTTTAACATTGGCTGAAAAATCGATAATCTCGGAATAAGCCGCACGGAAGCAAAGACGCATCCATTGTTGGAAGGTGGTGAAGAAGAACTTGCGATCCTCCGACTCCTGCACTGAGTGACAGGCGTTGAGCCAGTTGCCTTCTGAGATGATAGCTGCGTTGTGGGCTTGGCTGGGCTGGCATTGCAGACGCTCCATAAGGGCTTTCTCGACCTCGTTGGTCTCAATGGCCGGTACTTTGACGAGTATCGTCCTCGACTTGATGGTGGCCAACAGCTCCTCTGCATCTTCAGCGATGAGCAAGAAAACGGTCTTCTCGGGCGGTTCCTCAAGGAGTTTCAGTAGTTTGTTGGCTGTGTCGACACGCATCTTCTCTGCCATCCAGATGATGGCAATCTTGTACTCGCCCTCGTAGGATTTCATACTCAACTTGCGCAGCAGAGAGGTTGCGTCGCGCACCGACATATAGCCCTGCTTGTTCTCTATGTCGAGGAAGGAATACCAGTCGTTGTCGCTGAAATAACCTTCGTTTTTCAGGGCAAACTCACGCCATTCCTCCATGAAGAGATCCGACTCCGGGTTGCTCTTGACGCTTTTGGTGGTGTTGGTCGGCACGACGAAATGCAGGTCGGGATGTACCAGTTTCTGCATCTTCTGGCAGGTGGGGCACACACCGCAGCTGTCGGTCTTGGTACGGTTCGGGCAAAGGATATATTGGGCGTAGGCCAAGGCCAAAGGCAGTTTGCCGCTTCCGGCAGGACCCAAAAAGAGTTGGGCATGAGAGACATGGTTTTCCCTCACACTCTGGATAAGCCTTTGTTTGATAGCGGATTGGCCGATGACGTCTTTGAACTGCATAATTCTTTTATTCTCTTGAACTGATCACTTCGTTAAGCCTATCTGGATTCTGGTAATTGTTCCAAACTGCAATCAATGTAATCACTTCATTATCAAAACTGTAAATCAATGAGATTTGTCGAATGTGCAACACCCTCACTTCATGGCCGTTATAAAACACATCTTCTTCATAACGCACTCCAGAAAAAGGGAACTGGCACAATTGATGAACCCGTTCATGCACGCTGTTTTCAACTTGTCGTGCAGTCTTCAACCCAAACTCCTTGACAACATATTCGATTTCATTCGACATGTCGTCAAGTGCCTCAGAGAGCCATCTGTATTTATAAGCCATAGCGTGCCCGTATTTGTGCAAAACCTTCTTCGCCATCAATATAGGTAGCCTCTCCAGATTCCATCAATCGAATACGGTCGGCGACAATGGCTTTCATCTCCTCGGCAGTGTGAGCATTAAGTGACTTGCTATGGGGTTGAAACGCCATTTCCTCAATCATTTCATCCACTTGGCGTTGAAGCCACTGACTGATGCTTTCGCGAGAGGTCAAAAGAGGATTGATGCGGCGCACTGCAGCTTCATCTATATTGATACTTACGGTACACATGACAAATACGATGCTTTTATTACTGATTGCAAAAGTACAATTAATTTGCGGTTTTTGCAGAGTTTCGGCATAAAAACAAAACTTTACATATAAAATCTTTCATGCAGGCCACAACTTCACCTACAAAACCATTGCAATGATTCAGTTGGCGTTGGGGGAGAAGATTGTGGAGGTGACAAAATAATTACATATTGCCTTTGGCTTCATTACAAGCCGAGCACAATACTTGCAAGTTTTCCAATGTGGTTTCTCCGCCCTTTGACCAAGGAATAATGTGGTCAAAATGAATATTATGTAAACCACCACTACATTCAACGCCACAAATCCTACAACGATTACCATCTCTCATTAATACCTGTACTTTAAGACGGTCACTTGGGTCGCGTTTTGTTTTATGCTTAATGGATGAAGTGTTGTCGTTTTCTGTAATCTCATTTAAGGAATCATCATCATTTTCAGAAACATAGGCTATGAAACTCTCCAATGCTTTGTACCATGTCCCATAATGACGTAAATACGTGCCAGATGAAATCATAGATAATTCTTTATTATCCATATCTCGTCTTGAAGGTTGCTTTCCTTTTTTTAACCAAGCATCTTTGATATTTGACAATAGTTCTTCGTCAGAATAAAAAGTGTTACTTAGATCAGCACCTGCCAATGCTAGTGCATTATTCCATTTTCCAAATCGTCTTGTAACTGTAGAACTGTTTATTCTGGCATTTGCATCAAACTCTTTAATTGTCAGTTTAGTTTTTCCAAGTTTTTTCATTACCGATTTCATTTCTTCTAAAATGTCTTCATCGGTAATCGCTTCTTTCTTTATGAGATGAAATTCCATATCCATGTAAATATGGGTCAAAAATACAATAATTCCTTGTTGGTTGCTATTAATAACGGATTAATAACTAAATTTGCACCCAAATTTAGCACACTATGCTTAGCGAACAGGAACAAATCAGAAGAAATTCGTTGGCCGAACTCTATAAACTCGGCATCAACCCGTATCCGCAGGCCGCGTTCCCCGTGAGCGTGTTCACCACGGACATCCTCAACCAATTTGACGACAACAACCCCGACCTATTCCAAGAGGTCACCCTCGCGGGCCGTATCATGAGCCGCCGCATCATGGGCGCCGCCTCGTTCTGCGAGTTGCAGGACTCGAAAGGCCGCATCCAACTGTATATCAAGCGCGACGAGATCTGCCCCGAGGAGGACAAGACCTTATATAACACGGTGTTCAAACGCCTGCTCGACATCGGCGACTTCATCGGTGTGAAAGGCTTCGCCTTCCGCACGCAGATGGGCGAGATCTCGGTGCACGTCAAGGAACTGACTGTGCTGAGCAAGTCGTTGAGGCCGCTGCCCATCGTCAAGGAGAAGGACGGCGTGAAGTACGACGAATTCAATGACCCCGAACTGCGCTACCGTATGCGTTACGTGGACCTCGTGGTCAACGACAAGGTGAAGGACATCTTCATCGCCCGCACCCGCATCATCAACAGCATCCGCCGTTTCTTCAACGAGAGCGGCTACCTTGAGGTGGAGACGCCCGTGTTGCAAGCCATCCCGGGCGGTGCCACGGCGCGTCCGTTCATCACGCACCACAATGCCTTGGACATCCCGATGTACCTCCGCATTGCCGACGAGCTTTACCTGAAGCGCCTCATCGTGGGCGGCTTCGAGGGCGTTTACGAGTTCTCGCGCAATTTCCGCAACGAAGGCATGGACCGCACCCACAACCCCGAGTTCACGTGTCTCGAGATCTACGTAGCCTACAAGGACTACCTCTGGATGATGGACTACACCGAGGAGATGATCCATCGCTGCGTGATGGATGTGTTGGGCAAGGAAACCGTGAAGGTGGGCGACAACGAAATCAGCTTCAAGCGTCCCTTCAAGCGCATCACGATGATCGACAGCATCAAGGAGAAGACGGGCATTGACATCACGGGCATGGACGAAGCCCAACTGCGCGACGTGTGCAAGCAACTCGGCATCGAGGTGGACGCCTCGATGGGCAAGGGCAAGCTGATTGACGAAATCTTTGGCGAGAAGTGCGAAGGCACCTACATCCAGCCGACCTTCATCACGGATTATCCCGTTGAGATGTCGCCACTCTGCAAGCGTCACCGCAACAACCCCGAGCTGACCGAGCGCTTCGAGCTGATGGTCAACGGTAAGGAGTTGGCCAACGCCTACACTGAGCTGAACGACCCCATTGACCAGCGTGCACGCTTCGAGGAACAGATGAAACTCAGCGAGCGCGGCGATGACGAGGCCATGTTCATCGACCAGGACTTCCTGCGCGCGCTTGAATATGGCATGCCTCCGACTTCGGGCATGGGCATCGGCATCGACCGTTTCGTGATGCTGCTCACGGGTCAGACCACCATCCAAGAGGTGCTGCTGTTCCCGATGATGCGTCCCGAGAAGGTCGTGAAGAATGCCACCAAGGAAGACTTCATGGCCTTGGGTATGGCCGAGACTTGGGCGACCCTGTTGCTCACCAACGGTTACAACACCATTGAGCAGCTGAAGGCAGAGAAGCCCTCCGCCCTGCGCGAGAAGTTGAACGGCTTGCGCAAGAAGAACAAACTCGACATCCCTGCCTTGCAGCTGGAGGACGTCGAAGCCTGGATGCAGGCCTAAACAAAAAACGCGAGGTTCAACACCTCGCGTTTTTTGTTTTTTGTTTTGTGTTATTTCACTCTCAGTCGTTGACCGATTTGTAAGGTCTTGTTCTGTCGGATACCATTCAATTTGCAGATCTTGGCGATGGTAGTGCCGTGCTTTTTGGCGATCTTACTTAAGGTATCGCCTTTGCGAACCTTGTAATATACGGCTTTGCTCTTGGCCTTCGATTTGTCGATGGGTGCTTTTCTTGAGGCGTTCAGCGACTGCTGGTCGGTCTGCCCGTAGTGCGAGTTGATGTTGAAATAGTGTTTCTTCAGGACGAACACCTCGTCGCGGAGTTTGCCATTGTAGAAGTCGAAAATGCGCTCAGGGTCGAACGACTGGCCCATGTAACGGGTCTCAAAGTGGAGGTGGGGCCCGGTGGAGCGTCCGGTGGAGCCACCATAACCGATGAGTTCGCCCGCCTTCACCACGTCACCGCTTTTCACGATGTACTTCGAGAGGTGACCGTAATAGGTCTCCAAGCCGTTCACGTGGCGGATGACCAACACGTTGCCATAACCACCTGTCATGCGGGATGGCAGTGCGACACGCACAACACCGTCAAAAGCGGCATAAATGGCATCGCCGGTGTCCAGTCCGATGTCAATACCCTTGTGGGCACGACGCCATCTGTATTTGAACTGAGAGGTGATGGGACCGGGGTGGGGGATGCAATAGCCGTGGAGGGAGTCGACCAGTCGGATCTCCACCTCTTCAGGGAGGTCCTTCAAAGCGATGTCACGATAGGTGTGGATGATATCCGTTTCCCAGTGGTCGTCATTCAACTCATCCGGGATCTCAGGCTTGTCGATGTTATAAAACACCCAGGTGCTGTTGTCGAAAAGCACCACCTTGCGGTATCGGTCGTCAGTGTCGATGGTGTCGACCGGGACAGGGATGTCTTCAGAGAACTCTTCCTCTTCTTCCTCTTCTTCCTCTTCTTCGTCGATATTGGCATTGTTTAGGGTGTCGTTGTCGTTTTGGGGTTGGGCATATATATATACGGTGTCGTGGACGACAAAATGGTTTCTAAGACGCTTGAAAAAGCCGTTGTTGTCTTGTGAAAAAGCAACGGATGAAAACAAAAGGCAGATAATGATTGCTAATAGTTTTTTCATAGTAAAAGGGTGGTTTTTTGAAAAAATAAGAGTGCAAAGGTACAAAAATTCCCTGATTTGGCAATGCGATTTGGGTTGAAAACGGAACAACAATCAAAATATTGCCATTTTGTCAGTTTTTTTCATTTGGCATAAAGATTGACAAATAGCGGGTCGTTGCAATATGCAATCGAAGTAAAGACAACAAACAAATAACAAATAAAAAATAGGAGAACAAAGAAATGTCAAAGATCATTGGTATCGATTTAGGTACAACCAACTCATGTGTGGCCGTTATGGAAGGCAACGAGCCGGTCGTCATCGCCAATAGCGAAGGCCACCGCACCACCCCTTCTGTGGTCGCATTCACCGATAACGGCGAGCGTAAGGTCGGCGAGCCTGCCAAACGTCAGGCCATCACCAACCCGCTGCGTACTGTCTATTCCATCAAGCGTTTCATGGGCGAGACCTACGACAAGGTAGGCGCCGAAATGCGTCGTGTGCCTTACAAAGTTGTGCAAGGCCCAAATAACACACCTCGTATCGACATCGACAATAAGCAATACACCCCGCAGGAAATCTCTGCCATGGTGCTGCAAAAGATGAAGAAGACCGCTGAGGACTTCCTCGGACAGACGGTCACCGAAGCCGTCATCACGGTGCCGGCTTACTTCAACGACGCCCAGCGTCAGGCCACCAAGGAAGCTGGCGAAATCGCCGGCTTGAAAGTGCGCCGTATCATCAACGAGCCTACCGCAGCCGCTTTGGCCTATGGCTTGGATAAGAAGAAGAACGATGTGAAAGTCGCTGTGTACGACCTCGGCGGCGGCACCTTCGATATCTCCATCCTTGAATTGGGCGATGGCGTGTTTGAGGTGAAGTCGACCAACGGTAACACCCACCTCGGTGGCGACGACTTCGATGAGGTCATCATCAACTGGTTGGCCGAAGAGTTCCAGAAGGACAATGGCATCGACCTGCGTAAGGACCCGATGGCCCTGCAACGTCTGAAAGAGGCTGCCGAAAAGGCTAAGATTGAGTTGAGCTCTTCGAGCGAGACAGAAATCAACCTGCCTTATATCATGCCTGTCAACGGCATCCCGCAGCACTTGGTCCGTACCTTGAGCCGTTCGAAATTCGAGCAGCTGGCCGACAAACTGATCCACGACACCATCGAGCCTTGCCGTCAAGCCCTGCAAGACGCTGGCCTGACTGTCAATGACATCGACGATGTCATTCTGGTCGGTGGTTCGACCCGTATCCCTGCCATCCAGAACATCGTCCGCGACTTCTTCAAGAAGGAGCCTTCGAAGGGCGTCAACCCCGACGAAGTGGTGGCCATCGGTGCCTCCATCCAGGGCGGCGTTTTGACCGGCGAAGTGAAGGACGTGCTGCTGCTTGACGTGACCCCGTTGAGCCTCGGTATCGAGACCCTCGGCGGCGTGATGACCAAGCTGATTGAGAGCAACACCACCATCCCGACCCGCAAGTCGGAGGTCTTCTCGACCGCTGCTGATAACCAACCTTCGGTTGAAATCCATGTGTTGCAAGGCGAGCGTCCTATGGCTGCGCAGAACAAGACCATCGGTCGTTTCATCCTCGACAGCATCCCGCCAGCGCCGCGTGGCATCCCGCAGATCGAAGTCACCTTCGACATCGACTCCAACGGCATCCTGAACGTGAGCGCTAAGGACAAGGCCACGGGCAAGACGCAAAGCATCCGCATCGAGGCCTCTTCGGGCTTGACCGACGCTGAAATCGAGCGTATGAAGAACGAGGCCCAGGCCAACGCCGAAGCCGACAAGAAGGAACGTGAGCGCATCGACAAGCTGAACCAAGCCGACAGTATCATCTTCCAGACCGAGAAACAGCTTAAGGAATACGGCGACAAGCTGCCTGCCGACAAGAAGGCTGAAATCGAGGCTGCCCTCGGCAAGCTGAAGACGGCTCACCAAGCTCAGGACATCGCCGGCATCGACGCTGCCATGGCCGAGATGAACGCCATGTGGCAGAAGGCCAGCGAGGAGATGTACAAGAACGCCGGTGCCCAAGGCGGCCCGCAAGGCGGCTTCGACCCGAACAACA
>JAEEGI010003606.1_pt1 | contig 36770 bp, 36 predicted proteins | sample 8958751 | NCBI WGS metagenome assembly JAEEGI01 (sample SAMN16246545, study PRJNA631951) | gut metagenome | biome: gut microbiome; feature: rumen; material: KS-attached | host: Bos | place: Iran: Karaj | collected 2018-10 | reverse complement strand
ACGGAGTCCGAATACAGAACAACGTCTCGGTATATGAAGGCGTTGAACTGGAAGACAACGTATTTTGCGGCCCTTCGTGCGTTTTCACTAACGTGAATACGCCCCGCTCGCACTTTCCGGTGCACGGAGCCTATTCGCGTACGCGCGTACGCGAGGGCGCGTCCCTGGGCGCGAACTGCACGGTGGTCTGCGGCCATACCATAGGCCGCAGCGCCCTCATAGCAGCGGGTGCTGTAGTCACCCGCGACGTAAAAGATTACGCTCTGATGGCCGGGGTCCCCGCCCGTCAGATCGGATGGGTCTGCGAGTGCGGAAAGAAGCTTGACAGCTCTCTTTCCTGCTCTTGCGGGCGCAAATACAGGCTTATCGAGGACCATCTCGAGAAAGTCGAATAATTGTCATTCCGAGCGGAGCGAAGCGAAGCCGAGGAATCTAAAAGTCCAGCACCCTCCCCGGGGGTGCATTGGCGAAGCTTTGCAGCAAACTCTACAGCAATGGAATTCAGAGACCTAAAACAGCAATACAGAGTCCTTCAAGAGCAGATGGACAAGGCCATCCTCGATGCAGTGGCCAGCGGAGCATATATCATGGGCAAACCCGTAAAAGAACTAGAAGCACAACTGGCGGAATATGTGGGAGTAAAGCACTGCCTTAGCTGCGCCAACGGCACCGACGCGCTCACATTAGCTCTCAAAGCCTGGGGCATAGGCCCGGGCGATGCTGTATTTGTGCCCGACTTCACGTTCTTCTCGTCTGCCGAAGTGGTGCCGCTGGAAGGAGCTACGCCAGTGTTTGTGGATGTATGTGAAGATACGTTCAATATCGATGCGACAGACCTCCAAAGGGCTGTAGAGCAAGTACTTGCCGAGGGGCTCCTGCGTCCGAGAGTGGTGGTGGCTGTCGACCTTTTCGGCCTCCCGGCCGATTATAAAGCCATCCGCCAAGTGGCTGACAAATACGGCCTCCTCATCCTCGAAGACGGCGCCCAAGGCTTCGGTGGAAGTATCGATGGTAAACGCGCCTGCAGCTTCGGAGACATAGCCACTACTTCTTTCTTCCCGGCCAAACCGGTCGGTTGCTACGGAGACGGCGGAGCGGTATTTACCGACAATGACGAGTGGGCAGCACTTATTGAGTCTTACCGCGTGCACGGCAAGGGCACATTCAAATACGACAACGTACGAATCGGCATGAATTCCCGCCTCGACACCGTCCAGGCCGCTGTACTGCAGGTAAAGCTAAAGGCTTTTGCCGAGTATGAACTGGATGCAGTTAATGCCGCTGCCGGAAAATATACAGAGCTTCTTAAAGACGTTGTTGACACTCCGGTAATCCCTCAAGGTTTCCGCTCCAGCTGGGCCCAATATACCATTCGCCTCAAAGATACCGCTCAACGCGACGCCCTCCAGGCATCGCTCAAAGCGGCGGGCATTCCGTCAATGGTCTATTATCCCAAGCCCATGCATCTGCAGACTGCATTCCGAGCGGAGCAACCATTGTCATTCCGAGCAGAGCCGAGGAATCTCTGCCCTGTCGCCACAAGCCTCTGCGGGCGCGTCCTTTCGCTCCCCATGCACCCATACATCACTGACGAAGAAATCAATACCGTCTGCAGCGCCGTCAAAGCCGCCCTTAAATGAGCCTTTTCAAACGCCGTAAGCCCTGGGTAACCCTCCAGTACGACGAGCAGTTCATCCCTGAGAACTTCTCCGAGCAGGGAGTGGAAACAGGTGCCAAGTTTGAACGCCACCTCGCCACTAATCACGACCTGAAGGTTATTTTCAAGGCCACCAAAGGAATGGACGTCAAAGAGACCGAGCAGTGGCTGGCCGCACACATGCAGCAGTTTGACGACACGACATTTATAGTCAACACCGACGACGGCAACTCGCTTGAAGGCCTGAAGCCCCATCATCCCGAGTTGATTATCAACAAATTGGCACTGACGCGCATACGCCATTTGAACACATTCCTCAACAAGGCCAACGAGGTACTGGAAGACAAAGGCTACCTATGGGTGCATTCGCGTACGGCTCGTCTTAAACGAGAGGTAATTTACCGCAAGCACCCCGGCATATATGGTAAGTTCCTGTACGGCTGCCACTACATCTGGCACCGTGTATGCCCTAAACTTAAGCTGACCAAATGGTTCTATTATTGGGTCACCAAAGGGCAGAACCGCACATACCACCGCGTAGAACTCCTTGGCCGCATGTACAGGGCCGGTTTTGAGGTTATCGACCAGCGCTTCCACAAAGGCGAGTATTACATCCTCGGACAGAAGTTCCGCGCCCCCATCTGGGATGACGAGCCTACCTGCGGCCCACTGGTAAAGCTAAACCGTGTAGGCTATCACGGAGATATGATAGGCGTTTACAAATTCCGCACTATGTACTCCTACTCGGAGTACCTGCAACCTTATATGCTGGAGTATGAGGGGCTCCAGGAGGGCGGCAAGTTCGCCCACGACTACCGTGTCAATGGATGGGGCAAACTTCTTCGCAAGTCCTGGCTGGACGAGCTGCCCATGTTCATCAATGTCTTCAAAGGGCAGATGAAGCTTGTGGGAGTGCGCCCGTTAAGCAGGCATTACTTCAGTTTGTACACCCCCGAGATGCAGGAGCAGCACATCAGCGTAAAGCCCGGCCTGCTGCCCCCCTTCTATTACGACGAGCACTCCCCCGTCACACTGGAGGACGTCCAGGCATCGGAGAAGCGCTATATCGACTCTTACTACGCCCATCATTTCGCCACCGACTGGCGATACTTCTGGGGCACGGTTGGCAACATTTTGTTTAAACATAAACGATCGCATTAAGTATATGGCAGAAGCGAAGACCGCCGTTTCGGAAAAGAAATGGGACATCGTAATTAAACCTAAAGACAAACTTTTTTCGGTTGATTTCAAAGAACTCTGGAACTATAGGGATCTCTGCTCCCTATTTGTGAAGAGGAACATCATCACCCGGTATAAACAGACCATCCTGGGACCCGCATGGTTCGTCATACAGCCAGCCATGACGGTCATCATGTACATGGTCGTCTTCGGCGGCATCGCCGGTATCCCGACAGACGGGGTTCCGAGGCCGTTGTTCTATTTGGCCGGTACGGCGATGTGGAATTATTTCTCCGGTTGTTTGACTTCGACGTCGAATACGTTTGTGGCAAATGCGGGGATATTTGGTAAGGTTTATTTCCCACGGTTGGTGATGCCGATTTCCAGTGTAATCAGCAATTTGCTGACGCTGGCGATTCAGTTCGGGTTCTTCGCAATTATTTATATCGTTTACACAATCTTCGACCCTAATTGCACGGCCCATCTGACCTGGTACGCCCTGTTGCTGCCCTTATTGATTTTCATGATGGCCGGACTCGCTTTAGGCTTCGGTACTTTTTTCTCTTCTCTAACAACCAAGTACCGCGACCTTCAAGTCCTGCTTTCTTTCCTTATTTCCCTATGGATGTATGCCACACCTATCGTCTATCCACTGAGTCAGACAAGCAGCAAGTTCTTCATGGATGTTCCCGTCCATACGTTTATGTGCTTGAATCCGGTTACGCCCATCATCGAGACCTTCAAGTACGGCTTCCTTGGCTGCGGTGAGTTTGTAGGCTGGCGGTGGATTATATATAGTTTTGCATTTATGTGCATCTTGCTTGGCCTAGGTATTCTGGTGTTCAACAAGGTGCAGAAGAGTTTTATGGATACGGTGTAGGATGGACGCTAAAAATCAAATAACGGTTACTTCTCCGTTGCTTCCGGATCTGGGTGAATTCAACCAGGTTTTGAAGCGTATTTGGGATAGCAAGTGGATTACCAATAACGGGACTTTCCATCAGAAGCTGGAAGCGGCGCTGTGCGAGTATCTGAAGGTCCCGTATATCAGTTTGTTCACGAATGGGACGCTACCGCTGCTGACAGCTTTGCAGGCGCTTCGGATTACCGGTGAGGTTATTACCACGCCATATAGTTTTGTGGCCACGACTCATTCCATCTGGTGGAACAACTGCAAACCAGTGTTTGTGGACATCGACCCGGCGACTGGAAATATCGACCCGGATAAGATCGAAGCGGCCATCACCCCGAAGACCACTGCCATCATGCCGGTACATGTGTATGGGAAGCCCTGCGATACCAAGCGGATTCAGGAAATTGCTGACAAGTATGGATTGAAGGTTATCTATGATGCGGCTCATGCTTTCGGTGTGGAAGTTTATGGCGAGAGTATTCTAAATGCGGGTGATCTTTCCACGTTGAGTTTCCATGCGACCAAGGTGTTCAATACTATCGAAGGTGGGGCCATGGTTATGCATGATGTAGAGACCAAAAAGCGCATAGATTACCTGAAAAATTTCGGATTCGCCGGTGAAACGGAGGTTGTGGGGCCCGGTATCAATAGCAAAATGGATGAAGTGCGTAGCGCTTATGGGCTGTTGAACTTGCAGCAGGTCGATAAGGCCATAGAGGCCCGGCATAAGGTTGCTAGCCAGTATCGAGAAGCCTTACGGTATGTCCCCGGTATAAGGTTTTTTGACGACATGCCTGGTGTACGGCACAACTATTCCTATTTCCCGATATTTGTTGACGCTGAGGCATACGGCATGACTCGGGACGAGTTGTATTTCAAGATGAAGGAGAACGGAGTTCTCGGCCGGAGGTATTTCTACCCCCTCATCAGTACTTTCAGCACCTATCGTGGGCTTCCTAGTTCAGCACCGGAGAATCTTCCTAAGGCGCATAAGATGGCGGACAGTGTGATTTGTCTCCCGATGCATCATGCGTTGAAAAAGGAAGATGTTAATGCTGTTCTAAGTTGTATTGTTCTATGATGTCACAGAAACGTTTGATGCTCCTCGGGGGGATCCGATATCTTTTACCGGTCATTGAGGCTGCGCATAAGATGGGATATTATGTGATTACGGCAGATTATATTCCCGGGAATATCGCTCATAAATATTCCGATGAATATGTGAACGTAAGCATTATCGACAAAGACGCTGTTCTCAAGGTCGCTCAAGAGAAGCAGATAGATGGCATCATGTCTTTTGGGGTTGACCCGGGTGTGGTTTCTGCAGCGTATGTTCAGGAAAAGATGGGGCTTCCGGCGTTCGGCCCTTATGAGTCGGTGTGCATCCTTCAGAACAAGGATAGGTTCCGGGCGTTTCTTGCTGAAAACGGATTCAATGTCCCGAAGGCGAAAGGATTCTCGTCTGTAGATGAGGCTCTGAGGGACACGTCCTGGTTCCAGTACCCTGTTATAGTCAAACCTACAGACTCCGCTGGATCTAAAGGAGTGACCCGTGTCGATCGAGTTGATCAGTTGAAAGGTGCTTTGGAATACGCCATGCAGCATTCCATTTCTGGCCATGTCATTGTGGAAGAGTTTATTGAAAAGCATGGTTGTTCATCTGATACAGACTGTATGTCTATCGACGGGAAACTGGTTTTTGTCAGTTTCAACGCACAGCGGTTTGACAGTTCTGCGGCTAATCCCTTTACCCCTGCCGCCTATACGTGGCCATCAACTTTTACGGCAGAACAGGAGTTCTATCTGACAAAAGAGATTCAGAGGCTGATCACCCTTCTCGGCCTTAAAACAGCTGTTTACAATATTGAGACGCGTATCGGAACGGATGGGAAACCATACATTATGGAACTCACACCTCGTGGAGGAGGCAACAGGCTTTGCGAGATGCTTCATTATGCAACGGGCGTAGATTTGATTGCGGCTATCGCTCGTGCCGTAGTGGGCGATCCGGTTGGAAGAATTGATCAGATGCCTTATAATGGTTATTGGGCTGAGATAATTCTTCATTCTGAGAAAGATGGGATATTCCAAGGATTAGAGATAAAAGGAGATCCTTATGTCAAGATCATTGAGAAGGACCTGTGGGTAGACATTGGAGATAACGTAAATGCTTTTTGGGGCGCTAATAATGCCATTGGGACACTTGTTTTGAAATTTGAGAGACGATCTGTGATGGAGCGTTACGTTTTGACACAGAAAGATTGGTTGAAGGTCTTAGTCGGTTGAATAGAATAGTCAAGGTATGATTAATTATCAAATCAACGAGCCTGGGACTCTTGATTATCAAGAGGTTTTTGTTTTTTTTAAGGAGACGGAAGAATTGATGATTCCATCATTAAGTACACTCGTCAACTTGGAAGAGTATTCTCGTAAAATCACATCTAGAGCCGTGATTTTTACGGCTCGTGATGATGAGAAGATTGTTGGGCTGAGTGCTATTTATTTTTATAAGGCTCCAGATTTTTCTTATTCTACGATGATGATGGTAAAGCGAGAGTATCAGTTACAGGAAATGATAGGTGTAGAACTCTCCAAGCGGGTCAAGGATTATATCAAGAGGAATGATTCGGCGGGCCTGCGATTTGAGATAAGGAAATCCAATCAACCTTTAGTGAGGTATCATTTGAGAAGGGGGGCAAGAATTGTCAGCGAAAGTGTCTATCCCGGAACGGATGTCGTCTCTTTACTGATGGAAATATCTTATTAACATTTAGAGTTATTGAATAATATGGAATTAAATGTGTTTGTTGCTCAATTCGCGGATCAGTTCTTTAATACTGATATCAGTGTGTTTAAACCGGAAACCAAGTTCCGCGATTTAGACGAATGGTCCTCCTTGATGGCGCTATCCGTCATTGCTATGGTTGATGAAGAGTATGGTATCGCTCTTCAAGGTAACGACATGAAGGCCGCTGTTACGATTGAGGATCTTTTCAATATCGTAAAGAGTAAGCTTTAGCCTATGTACAATCCTTTTTCTTTGGAAGGAAAAACTATTTTAGTCACTGGTGCATCATCAGGGATAGGGCAAGCTACTGCTATTGAGTGTTCGAAGTTTGGTGCTAGGCTTATTATCACCGCCAGGAACGAGGAACGCTTGAATTTAACCTTCTCCCAATTGAAAGGGGAAGGGCATCGTTCTATTTTGGCAGATTTAACGGATGATTCTCAACTTCGGATTTTATTAGAACGAGTCCCTGTCATCGACGGCCTTGTGTTATGTGCCGGAAATGGTTTGACGGCGCCGTTCTTGTTTTGTACGAAGGAAAAATTTGATGAAGTTTTCGGTGTGAATTATTTCGCCACTGTGGAGCTTCTTCGGCTCTTTTTAAAACAGAGGAAGATAGCGAAAGAAGGATCTGTCGTGTTTGTTTCTTCCATTGCAGGAAACGGGTCCTATAATTACGGCAATACAGTTTATGGCGCGGCAAAGGCAGCCTTAAATTCCACAATGAAGTTTTGTGCGAAGGAGCTGGCCGAAAGGACTATCAGAGTGAATTCCGTTTGTCCCGGTATGGTTAACACCCAGTTGATTCAGAACGGTGCCATTTCTGAGGAACAGCTGAAAAAGGATATAGAGAGATATCCGCTTCGTCGGTATGGGGAACCTCAGGACATAGCTTATGGTATTATCTATCTGCTTTCGAATGCATCGTCCTGGGTCACGGGCATATCGTTGACGATTGATGGCGGTTTTATGTTAAAATGAGTTTGCTTAATTATGGGAAAGATGCTTGAGAATAAGGTAGTTGTTGTGACGGGAGCCGGACGTGGAATTGGCCGTGTTATCGCTGAACAAATGGCACAGGATGGTGCCATTGTGTATGTCAATGATCTAGTGCTTGGCGATATGGAAGAATGGGCCGCGGATTGCAGCTCGCGCAACAATACGAAGGTTGCACCTGTGGCATTTGACGTCACGGATTCTTCTGCCTTGAAAGCCGGCCTTATGTCCGTGTATAAGGCGGAAGGAAGACTTGATTGCGTTGTCAATAATGCTGCCCTCATTGCCAATCAAAAGCTGGGAATGGTTTCCAAGCCGCTGTTGGAGAAGATGTTCTCGGTGAATGTGTTTGCCGTTATCGACAGGATTCAGCTTGCTTCTCGGCTGATGGCGAGGAACGGGGGCGGAAACATTGTAAACATTGCCTCCATCACTGCCGTTGTCGGTTCGCCTGGACAAGTCGCGTATTCTTCCACGAAAGGTGCGATTATCTCACTGACCAAATCTGCGGCCAAAGAGTTGTCTCCTCTGCAAATCCGGGTCAATGCTGTTGCCCCTGGTATCATTAAAACGGAGCGGTTTGCTGAGTTGTATGAAGCCGATGGAGAAAAGATCGATCAGCGGATCGATCGTATTGCTCTTGGTCGGCTTGGAACTCCGCAAGATGTGGCGAATGCAGTGGCTTTCCTGGCTTCGGATCGTGCTTCCTATATCAGCGGGCAGATTTTGGGCGTTGACGGGTGTGCTTCAATTTAAAGGAAAGTGTTTCTGAACATAGACATAAAACCGAAAGAGCGCATCGCTGCCATTGATGACAGCGGTTCGTGCGTGACCTATGGTGATATCTGCGATTTCGCATCTCGTTTTGCTCAGGCGCTTCCGAAACGTTCTTTCATCTTCATTCTGGCAGAGAACAGAATCGGTTCGTTGCTGGGATATGTTGGTGCCTTATCCTCTGGGATCGTCCCTTTGATCATCAGCGCCACGACTGATAAGACGCTGTACAGAACCTTGAGGGACTTGTATTCCCCTGCGTATATTTGGACACCGGATGAGATGTTGCCCGAATTGGGCTATGAGTCAGCCGGTTTCTCGGAGTGGGGGTATTCTTTGGTGAAGACGGGTCTGCCTTCTCCCGAGATGTATGAGGATTTGGCGCTGTTGCTTCCTACTTCCGGAAGTACGGGAAGTCCTAAACTGGTCCGTCATTCTTATACGAATATCGAGGCCAATGCATTCAATGTGATGCGGTTGTTCGGCTTGACGGAGAATGAACGACCTATGGCGGCCTTGCCAATGCACTATACGATGGGTCTGTCGGTTATAACCAGCCATTTGCTGGCAGGCGCAACAATTATCCTTTCCGGACATTCTTTGTTGGATAAGGGTTTCTGGCAGATGATGCGTGAGCACCGCGTCACATCCTTTACGGGTGTTCCATATAGTTATGAGTTGCTTTCTAAGCTGCGATTCTTCCGGATGGATTTACCCGATCTGCATACTATCACGCAAGGAGGTGGAAAAATGACTGAGGAATTGTTCAAGGCCTGCGCCGATTATGCGGAACAGAAAGGGAAACGCTTCATAGCCACTTACGGACAAACCGAGTGTACTGCGCGAATGGCTTATCTCCCTTCCGAACTTGCGAAGACAAAAACTTGCAGTATTGGTATAGCCGAACCCGGCGGGCAACTTTCAATCATCAGCAAGGACGGACAAGAGACCTTTGAAGGGGAAGCAGAAGGAGAGTTGGTATATCGGGGGAAGAACGTAACCTTGGGATATGCTACGTGCGTTGAAGACTTACAGAAAGGCGATGAAAACCATGGAATTATGCATACTGGGGATCTCGCAAAGCGGGATTCGGACGGTTGTTATTTCATTTTAGGTCGGCGGAAGCGTTTCCTGAAGATTTTCGGCCTTCGCATCGGCTTGGATGAGGTTGAGCGCATGATCAAGTCGGAATTCGATACAGATTGCTACTGCAGTGGTACGGATGAATTCTTATGTGTCCGGGTCACAAATGCGTCCATCGTTGATAAAGTCGCGGCATTCTTGGAGGATAAGACACATCTCTTCCATAAGAACATTGAAGTGACATGGGTGCAAGCCATATTGAGAAATGAAGCTGGAAAAGTAATGATTCAATAAAAATATCGAATATGACAAACTTGGAGAAATACAATCACATTTTTGTAGATGTTTTTGGCGTTGATGCCTCGCAGTTGGGCCCTGACTTTGATAGTCAGACTGTAGATGGTTGGGATTCTGTGCGTCAGTTAAGTCTGACAACCGCAATGGAGGATGCGTTCGACATTATGTTAGATGCAGAAGATATCATTGACTTCAACTCCTACGAAAACGGGAAGGCGATTCTGGCGAAATACGAAATAGCATTCTGAATATGGCGTTTTGGACTATCAAGAACGTTTCCTTGCGCGGAGTAACAGGCACCGTGCCCAACAACCCGGTCAAGTCGGCGGAATTGCCCGTATTCTCGCAGGAGGACGCAGATACTTTTGACAGGACGGTGGGCATTCGGAACCGTTATATCGCTCCAGAGTACATTTGCGCTTCTGACCTTTGCCAAGATGCGGGAGAACGGTTGCTCGCAGCTTTGGGTTGGGAAAAATCAAGTGTTGATGTCCTGCTGTTCGTCTCCGTGACAGGGGATTATAAAACCCCACCTACATCCGCTATCCTGCAAGATCGCATGGGGTTGTCAAATGCGTGCTTTGTTCTGGATGTCCCGATGGGATGTTGTGGGTGCATGTATGGAATTACTATTGCTGGAAACCTTCTTTCTGGCGGTACGATAAAAAGGGCGTTGGTTTTGGTGGGTGATACGGGTTTGCGCATGGGATCCATGCAGGATAAGAGCCGTGTCCCGCTTTTTGGTGATAGCGGAACGGCCATGGCACTTGAGTTTGACCCTTCAGCGGAAGATATCATTGTAGAGATGAACACGCTCGGAGCGGGTTATAAGGCTTTGATGACGCCGCATGGAGGCTATCGGCATCCGGTAACGAAAGAGTCGTTTGAAGTCAAAGATTTTGGGAACGGTATCGTCCGTGCGCCCAAGGATGCGCTGATCAATGGAATGGATGTGTTCTCGTTTGCCATCTCCAAACCGCCCATCAGCGTAAAGAATATGATGGACCGTCTGGGCTTGGATAAGGACAAGGACATAGATTTCTTCCTGATTCACCAGGCTAACAAACTGATTGTAGACCGAATCGTGAAGAAGTTAAAACTGGACGAATCCAAGGTCCCGTATAACCTGCAGGAGTTCGGTAATTTGGGAGGGGCTTCTATTCCGATGCTGATGGCGACGAGTATAGCTGATGAGATTAGAACCCGCCCGTTAACGTTGCTGTGTTCGTCTTTTGGACTGGGGCTGACTTGGGGGACGATGGTCTTAAGGTCACATTCGATGACAGTAGCGCCACTTAATAAACTATAGTTATTTAGTTTTGTGATGAAGGACGGGAAAAGAGTCATACTTCATGTTACTTTTGATGGTATCTTATTCGATACTCTTTCAGCATCATTCAATCGATTAGATGAGTATACAAATAGATATATCATTCTCAGATCATATATTAATGATGGCATTAAGTATATTAGTGACCCGGGGCAACTCATTATCGCTGAAAGTCTTTATGAGTTAAAAGAGTGTCTTCGTCATCCTGATATCGACATTGTTTTCTTCCATGGTATTTGGCCTGAGTTTTATGATTGTTATGATTCCATCAGAGATGAAGTAATCACGATTTGGTACTGCTATGGAAAGGAATTGTATGAAATTGTTCCCGGGTATCCTGTCTTGTTGCGACAACGGTTATTTCGCCCTTATACTTTTTGGTCTTATTATAAAGACTACATAAAGAGATTCCATTTTATACGGTCTATAATTGGTCGTGTTCTGCCTTGTTATGATTTGTTGAGAGGTAATACAAATCGCAGGAAGTTGATTTCGAGAATGGATTATATTCAGACTCCTTTGAAGATTGAATATGAAATGCTAAAGCAACATTCTTTTTTTCGGGCAAAGCCTTTCAGAATGGAAGGAAAAGGCATTATACCTGACAAAGAAAAGCTTGTATTTCATAAAGAAGCCGGTGGTATCCTTATCAACCATAGTGCGGCATACACGAATAACCATTTAGATGTTTTGAGAGCATTATCTCATCTCCATATTAAAGAGAGAACATTGCTTTTCCCGATTGTATATGGATACAAGAAGGTTAAAGAAATTGTTAAAGAGTATAAGGGATTGGACGGGAACAAATCAGTTTTTATTGAAGATAGACTTCCGCTAGAAGAATATGAGGCGCTGATGGGATCATGTACGCATGCAATCTATGGCACTCTTAGGCAACAGGCATTGGGTAATATCTTTAATTGTTTCAGGACAGGGGTAAAGGTCTTTCTATACAAGAAAAGCATGAATTACCGCCAGTTTATTAAAGATGGTTTTTATGTGTATGCCATCGAGGAAATGAGTTTATCTGACCTTTCAACCCCCTTATCGAAAGAAGAAGCAATTCATAATAATACGCTCTTTTATGCATTGTATGCTGCACCACAAAACTACCTTCAGATGCAGTTAGATGCGTTGTATGAAAGGACAAATGATTAGTGGTGTGTATGTTTGATTTGGGCTCTTTTATCTCAAATAGCATTACTTTCAGGTCGAATAGTCTGTTCGAACAGGATATAATCGATAATATTGTCAAGCTCACCAAAGAAATTGAAAATAAAGCTATTTGTGTCATCGGGGGAGCGGGCAGTATCGGTTCTTCTTTTATCAAGGCCATTCTCCGTTTCCGCCCTGGTAAGCTTGTGGTTATTGACCTGAACGAAAATGGGCTGGTGGAATTGACCCGAGATTTGCGATCGACGGATGGACTGTACGTCCCTCAGGACTATCGAACATACACCTTGAATTTTGCCGATCCCATTTTCGCCCGGATCTTCCGGGAAGAGAAGGGATTCGACATCGTGGCGAACTTTTCGGCACACAAGCATGTGCGGAGTGAGAAGGACAAGTATTCGGTGCAGGCGTTAATCGAGAACAACGACATCAAGGCGAAGCGTTTGATGGACCTGCTCTGCGAGTTTCCGCCTAAGCATTTCTTCTGCGTCAGCACAGACAAAGCGGCGAATCCGGTGAATATCATGGGTGCGAGCAAGCGGATAATGGAAGATCTGGTGATGGCTTATGGCGACAAGTTCAAGGTTACGACTGCCCGCTTTGCCAATGTCGCCTTCAGCAATGGCTCTTTGCCGGACGGATGGTTGCATCGTTTGCAGAAGAAGCAACCACTGGCAGCTCCGTATGATGTCAAACGCTACTTCGTTTCTCCGGAAGAAAGCGGCCAGATCTGCATGCTCGCCTGTATCCTTGGAAAGAGCGGAGAAACATTCTTTCCCAAACTGGGAAAAGAGCAGATGTTGACCTTCAGTTCTATCTGCGATGAGTTCGTAAAATCCGAAGGATATGTCAAGAAAGAGTTCTCCGATGACGACTCCGCAAAGGCATTTGCGCAGCAGATGACCTATGATAGTGCGGAATATCCGGTCGTTTACTTCAAGAGCGATACCACAGGAGAGAAGGCCTATGAGGAGTTTTATGTTCCAGGAGAAAAAGTCAATCTGGATCGTTTCAAGGCCTTGGGAGTCATAGAAAAGACAAGTCGTCACTCCCTGTACGATGTGGAATCTTTCTTTGACAAATTGCAGGCTTTGTTCGCCTCTAATTTCACGAAAGATGATGTCGTAAAGGCCATCAAGGAGTTCATCCCGAACTTTGAGCACGAGGAAAAGGGAAAGAATCTGGATCAGAAAATGTAATAACAAATGGCAGTTTCAAGGCAGTCCAGTATTGAGTTTTGTCGCATAGTTTCGATTATGATGGTAATGCTTGCCCATACCACATTTCAATCGGTCGGTTGGGATTGTTCTTCTTTAGGCATTTTGCTTTTGGCTGCATTGTCAATCGTAGGTGTTAATGTGTTTGTCCTCATTACCGGTTACTTTTCTACGGAGCCCAAGATAGTTTCCTTGACAAAACTATTATTTATTTGTTTATTTTGGATGGGGGTAAGAATTGCCATTAGGTATGCGTTGGGGCTGTCCGTCACTTGGCAGAGTCTATTCTTTGTCACAAAGTCGAATTGGTTCATTCCCGCGTATCTCTGTCTGCTCTTTTTTACGCCTGTACTGAATGCATTCTGTAACACGGCAAATAAAAAAGCTTTTTTGGGAACGGTGTTGGCATTGATCTTCTTTGAGGTTTGGTTTGACTTATTACCTCCACATCCGAGTGTATTATTGGGGAGCCAAAAAGGCTATTCTGTCCTTTCATTCATCGCACTTTATCTTTTAGCCAGATATATCCGTTTATATGGTGTTCCAAATTGGTTGAGAAAGGGGAGCTTCTCAGTTTATCTTATAATCTCAATTACACTGACAGTTGCGGCTCTTTTCTGCATCAAGATTGGCCACCCGATGACAAGGGTCATTTACGCTTATTCTAATCCGTTGGTCATTCTTTCGTCAGTCTCGTTCTTTTTAATGTTTGAGAGATTGCCCATATAGGATAATATTGTGATTAATCATATCGCCAAATCCTCACTTGCTGTCCTATTGGCTCATTCGGCGATCTTTTTTCTTTATACAAAGCAGTTCCGCTTCCTATACAACGTATACCCTTCCACTAGTATGGTTGCGTACTGGGTATTGGCAATAGCGATCGTCTTTGTTGCAAGTATAGCCGTAGATCAGGTGAGGCTGATGCTATGGGAACCGATAGAGAACGTGCTTCGTAAACAAGTGAAACAAAACGAATTGTTTTAGCAATGGCATACAAGATACCTCTTTTCAACTTGAATTATGACGACCGCGAAGCGCAGGCCGCCTATGATACCATTATGTCCGGGTGGATCTCCACCGGGCCAAAGAATGCCGAACTCGAGGAGACGTTCGCGAAGATGCTGGGCGCCAAGTATGCCGTCAGCCTTACCAACTGCACAGATGCTCTTCATCTCTGCTGTATTATCTGTGGATTCGGTCCCGAGGATGAGGTGCTTTGCCCTTCTCTTACTTTTGCAGCATCAGCGAATTGTATCCGTTATACTGGTGCGACACCTGTCTTTTGCGACATTGTCGGCCCTGAGCATATCAATATTGACCCCAAGGACATTGAAAGAAAGATAACCCCGAGGACCAAAGGTATCGTTGTTGTCCATATGGCTGGGTTTCCAGCGAAGATGGACGAGATAATGGATATTGCCCGGAAGCACAATCTCAAGGTTGTTGAGGATGCCTGCCACGGACCACTCTCCGAGTACAAAGGCAAAAAACTAGGGACCATCGGAGCTTGTTCCGCTTTCAGTTTCTTCTCCAACAAGAACATCTCTACGGGCGAGGGCGGTATGTTCGTGACAAACAACGAAGAGTATGCCGCAAAGGCACGTCTGCTTCGCTCTCACGGGATGAGTACGATGTCTTATCAGCGGGCTACAGGCCATGCAACGGAGTATGACATCACCGAACTCGGCTACAACTATCGCATGGATGATATCCGGGCAGCCATCGCCATCGAGCAGTTGAAGAAACTTCCTGGAGACCTGGAGAAGCGCTTGGCTGTTCGGAAACAGTATGTGGACCGGCTTTCCAAGGTTGAAGAGTTAGTCGTTCCTTTTGCTGACAATACGGAATTCGTGTCCAATTACATCTTTCCGGTGGTCTTGAAAAATGGGAACAAAGAGCGCCGGAACAAGATTCGCGAGTACATCCATGCCACAGGCATCCAGACCAGCGTACACTATCCTGCTATCCATCGATTCTATATCTATAAGGAGTATGGCTCAGTTCTTCCTCAAACGGAGTACGTGACCGACTGCGAGTTCACGCTGCCCATGTATGCCGCCCTCACGCCTGAACAGATTGACTTCATCTGCGATACTGTCGAAAAAGCTGTCCATGAAATCCAATAAGTCCATATTGGTATTCGGCTGCGGAGAGCTTCAGCAGTCCATCATAGGTAGAGCCCACAAAATGGGACTCTTCGTGGTAGGCATCGACCCTTGCCACGATGCGTTTTGCAAGGGTGATACCGATGCCTTCGAAGTTGTCGACGGGCAAGATTTTGAAGGGACTTGTGCCGTTGTGGAGAAGTATGGTATAGATGCAATTGTGACGGCAGCAACTGACAAACCTCTAGTAATGATGGCCAGGATTGCGGAGAAATATGGTTTCCCGTTCTTCTCAGTCGATACGGCGAAATGGTCCACCGACAAGTTTCTGATGAAGGAACGGTTCGAATTGGGTGATATTCCTCATGCCAGGGGGCGTTTGATTTCACAGGTGGAGGATGCTGAGGGTTTGGTATATCCGGTCATCGTCAAGCCTCGTGACAACTCAGGGAGCCGAGGGGTAAAGTTGTGCCGGAATCAAGAAGAGTTAAGAGAGTCTATTGATGAGGCTTTAGAGAACTCACATCTGGATTCCGTACTCGTCGAGGAATACATTGACGGACCCGAGTACAGTATCGAGAGTCTTCACTATGACGGGAAATCAGAGGTGATTCAGTTTACCGAGAAGAAGACAACGGAGTTTCCGTACAATGTGGAACTCGGACATATGCAGCCAGCAATTATCAGTGAGGAAAACAAGAAAAAGATTCGTGAAATAGTCACAAAGATAGGCCATGCGCTGATGTTTGAGAATTGCCCTTCTCACACCGAGTTGAAGATTAATGATCGCGGGGTATTTGTTATCGAGACAAGTCCTCGGCTGGGGGGGGATTATATCACATCTACATTGGTCCCACTTTCCACTGGTGTGAATCTTGAAGATGAACTGTTGAAAATCTCAATAGGCGAAGTTATAAGGCCAATTCCTCACTTCATTCAGTATTCTGTAGTTCGTTTTTTTGCATTTGGTGAAGGTAGAGTAATTATGCGTGTCCCCGATTCTGAGGTTGTGAAATCCTGGCCACATGTAGAAGATTTCTCTTTCCATCTTTTGGAAGGACAAACTGTTAATCGTATTACATCCAGCATGAATCGCTATGGGCATATAATCTTAGTTGCGGACAATAAAGGTTCTATCGAAGATTATGTTCAAAGGTACGAGAGTGCCATAAAGAGAAGTTTGTTGGTGGATTAAGTGCAAGTATGGGCAAAAAGGTCATAGCTATAATTGGGGCAGGAGAAGGAGCTCTTCCTATTATCTCGAAAGCGAGGGAAATGGGTATTACTACAATTGCATACGGCAAACTTGATTCCCCAGCAAAAAATCAAGTGGATGTATTTGTGGAAGAGACTAGCTTTGACATTCAATTCATTGTTAATTCCTGCAGAGAGATGAATGTAAATGGAGTGATACCTTCTAGTGAGCTTTCTACAGAAGTAACAGCGATAGTAGCTCACGAGGCCGGTTTGTTGGGAAATGATATTGAACGAGGTTTTGGCGGCAAGAACAAGTACGTTATGAGAACGAGAGTCTCACAGTTGGCAACTGTAAAACAGCCAAAATTTCATCTATATCAGGATGATCAAGTCGTATTGTTTCCAGTGGTCGTAAAATCTGTCGATGCTTGTGGGAAGAGGGGCATTGGTATCGCGTATAATAAGAAAGACTTAATCCAGGCAGTACAAGAAGCAAGGGCCAATTCTTCTGACGGAACCGTCCTTATTGAGGAATACTTGCAAGGGGGGCAAGAGTATTCGATAGAGTGTCTTTCTTTCGGAAAAGGTAAACATCAAGTCGTTCAATACACGGAAAAAGAGTCTGCTGGGCCTCCTCATTTTGTTGAGATAGCCCATCACCAACCCGCTCGTCTGACTGATGAAATAAAAAAGAGAATAGATAAAGCAACATGGGATATTCTAGAAGTCCTTGGTTTGAATTGCGGAATGGCCCATTTGGAGATAAAGCTTATTAATGATGATATTTACTTCATAGAGGTCGGTGCTCGAGGTGGCGGCGATCACATTTCAGATATTCTGACACCATTAAGTACCGGTTTTGACTATTATAAGGCAGCTATTGAGTGTCATCTGGGAATCTATCAGCCTTCTACTATTATTACTAGGGCTTGTACGGGTATTTATTTCCATAGTAAACAGAATGAAAGATTAAGACCACTATTCGAAAGAGCCAAAACAGCTGGTTGGTGTATCAAGAACACTGTTGAGAAGGAAGAATTTGACGATGTTTCAGGGAATGTAAGCGCATCTAATTCTGGCTTTATTATCTATTGTGCAGACCATCGAATAACCATGTGATTAGTATAAGATTAGTATTTATCTTATTCTGATGGGATTGAGATAAAGGTTTTACGCTTATTACAAATTATAGCAAAATGGAATATCTTAAAGGGAAAAGACTGTTACTTCTTGGTAGTAACTTATGGAAGGATAGTCTAAAACAATATGCCCAAGCCAATGGAGTATACACTATATTTGCAGGTTTATATCCAGGACCGCTTGATGAAATCGCCAACGAATATCATCGAATCGATTCAACTGACCCATCTGTAATGATTCCGTTTATCAAGGAACATAATATCGATGGAATATTTATGGGCGGAAGCGAATTAATAATATCCAAAGCATGCGATTATATCAACCTATTGGGCTATCCATGTTATTGTACGAAAGAGCAATGGGATATCCTGCAGAATAAAAAACTATTTAAAGAGGTATGTAGAAAGTATAAAGTCCCTACTGTTCCTGAATACAGTATAAATGATGGTCTTTTGAGCAACGATTTCCCAGTTATTGTAAAGCCAATCGATTCCTGTGGTTCAAGAGGAATTAGTATATGTCATGATGAAAGACAGTATTTAGAGGCAAAACAAAAGGCATTGGGAGCATCTCCATCAAGTAGTATTATTATTGAGAAGTACGTAGATAATGGTGGACTTACATTAGTTGTGAGCTATATTGCTATTGATGGCAACTATTATCTTGATTCTATTGGTGATAGATATGTGCTAACTGGTGGTCTGATTACGGCTGCGTCTTTTTTCCCTTCAACCTATTTAAATAATTGGTTGAAAACTATCGATTCAAGGGCCAAAGAAATGCTAAAAGGATTAGGAATCAAGAATGGAGTTGTTTCTTTCCAAGCACTTCCGGATGGAGATAGTTTATATGTTTATGAGTGTTGTTTCAGGCTGACAGGTGGTATGACATATAAGATGACAGAAGCAATTTGTGGTCATAGTTCTTTCAAAATGTTGCTAAAACATACCCTCACCGGGATAATGGGAGATAAAGATGATATTAGTCTGATTGATGCCTCTTTTAAAGGACAAAAAGGCATTTCGCTTACAATCCCTCTTAGAACAGGCACTATCGGGAAGATTGAAGGTGCTGATGATATATTATCGCACAAACAGGTTATTGATTTTACTCAATATTACAAAATAGGAGAGGCGGTTTCACCTCAGAGTGTCAATACTCTTGATCAACTCTTTGCCAGAATCATGGCTGTTGGTGAATCTAAAGAAGAGTTGTTAGATACTTTATATGCAATAAGGCAACGATTGAGAATTGTTGATACTGAAGGTAACAATATGATTATATGGGAGACATTCGATAAACTATATTCAAAGCATAAGTCGTAGTCTTTTTTATCTGATTATAATTTGTAATATGAAATATTATACAATGAAGGATACCCGGGATTTCCTTGAGAGTATCGGCATGCCAGGCGGCGATCTGTATGATCTTCCTACTTCTGAGAAGCGTTTCCCGGATGGTGGTCAGTATCGGTTTGAGGTTCCTGGCATCCAGGGGCCCGGACCGATGAAGGCACTTTTGGAGGCTCTGGATGAATATGGCATCCAGATTCATCGTGTTACCCAAACCAAAGGAATCATGTTTCTGACAGATGATGAAATTAAGCAGATGGTTGAGTTTGCCAGGAAATGGAAAGTTCAGCTGGTTCTAGCTTGTGGCCCTCGTGCGACTACTGATACTTCGGCTTCTGTCAAGACTGAAGAGGGACAGCGTATGGGCTACCGTCTCCGTGGTGAGGAGCAGATTGCCCGTGGCATTGAGGAGATTCGCCGAGGTGTCAAGCTGGGAGTGCGCGCCTTCCTGGTTTATGATGAAGGCCTGCTTTGGGCGCTAGGTGAGGCTCGCAAGAAAGGCTTTATTCCCGCGAATGTGCATTTCAAGGTGTCCGCGCATTCTGGTCACGGCAACCCTTGTTCCGCCCACGTCTTGGAAGAACTCGGTGCCGATTCCATCAACCCGGTGCGAGATATTCAGATCCAGATGCTAGCCGCCATGCGAGCTGCCATCGATGTGCCTATTGATTTACACACAGAGAATCCAAAGTCTTCCGGCGGATTCATCCGCCACTATGAAGTTCCTGATTTCATCCGTGTTGCTGCACCTGTATATCTGAAGACAGGTGGCAGTGTTGCTGCAAAACATAGTTACGACACCACTGAAAAGGAAGCACGTCAAAGGGCCAAGCAGATAGTACTGGTTAAACGGATGATTGACGAGTATTATCCTAATGCGATTGTTTCTCCTAAGTTGAGTTTGTAAATGAGACATCATTCATATAATCAGGACTTTGAATTTGTCAAAGCGCCAATAGCTTTCAACAAGTATACTCCCAAAGATACGCTTCAATATTGTCTTGGCGGTACACTATATATGCCTGCAACCAAAGATATTCGGGAAAAAGTTCTAAATCATAAGCTTGAAGTTACTTCACTGGTGATGTGTATGGAGGATGCCATAAAAGAAGAGGACTTGCCTGTTGCTGAGCAGAATGTCCTTGATCACATGGACTTCTTTGCTGATGCAATTGATGCAGGGAGGATTACGATGGACGATATTCCGCTTTTTTTCGTCCGCGTCCGCAATCCGGAGCAGTTTGTTAGTTTTTCCAAGAGGCTTTCTCCGCGTCAGGCACATATTCTCACGGGCTTCAACTTCCCGAAATTCAGCAGCAAAAATGCCCTTGGAGTCCTCAGAACACTGGTAGAGGTAAATAGTCGGCTTGGCGTTCTTCTATATGGGATGCCCATCTTGGAGGGGGCAGAGATTGCTTTCCGGGAATCCCGGAATCGGGAATTGTTGACACTTCATGGTATGTTGAATCCTTATAGGGATCTGATCCTTAATATACGCGTCGGTGGTACTGATATGTCTTCACTATTTGGCGTCCGTAGAAGCATCCATTCTACGGTGTACGATATCATGCCAGTACGTGATGCGCTTTCCGATGTGGTGAACTTCTTTAATCGTTACAACGAATATGTTGTTTCCGCAGCGGTTTGGGAGTACTTCCGGTTATACAAGGAGGATGATATCAATGATATTATCAAGAATAACTTCTTCCATTCGCTAATCAAGGGAAAGTCCATTATCAATCCCGCAATCGACGGTCTGCTCCACGAGGTGATTATTGACAAGTCTAATGGGTTCATCGGCAAGACCATCATCCATCCTTCGCATGCCCGTTTCGTCAATGCGATGTTCTGCGTGAATGAAGAGGAATTCAAGGATGCTATTCAGATTTTGAACACATCTGGCGGTGTTGTCAAAAGTGAAGACGGTGGCAAGATGAATGAGATTGGTCCGCATTTTCGCTGGGCCGAAAAAATAGTAGCCCGGGCAAATGCCTATGGCGTCGTGAAAAATGAGGATTCCGTTTTAGGCCTTGTCCTTGGACATAATAAATAGCAGTATGAAGATTATCCTTGGGACAATGAACTTCGGGCCTCAATTGAATCTTGAGGCAAGCAGATTAATGACCGAGTCATTTCTGAAGACTGGGAATAACGAACTGGATACCGCTTACGTTTATAATGGGGGCGATACGGAGAAATATTTAGGTGAGATTCTTCCTTCATTGGATGATTATTATCTCGCCACAAAGGTACATCCGCGCATAACAGGCAAGCTTGACCGGGAATGCATCTTAATGGAGTTTAATGAGTCTTTAAGGCGGATGAACCGAGACAATATTGATCTCCTGTATTTTCATTTTCCAGATGGAAAGACGCCCATCGGCGAAGCTTTGGAAACAGTGGCCGAGCTCTATGAGCAGGGGAAAGTCAAGGAATTTGGTTTAAGCAATTATCCCGCTTGGCAAGTTGTGGATATTTGGAATCAGTGCGAAAAGTATGGTTGCCCGAAACCTACGGTGTATCAGGGTATGTATAATGCCCTCTGCAGGAATGTAGAGCCTGAATTATTCCCGGCCATTCGCTATCTCAAAATGCGATTCTACGCTTTCAATCCACTAGCTGGCGGTATGCTTACCGGGAAGCATCTACATTTTGAGGACTCTCCTGAGCCGGGTCGTTTCGCCCGCCTAAAGAGCTACAGGGATCGTTATTGGAAGCAGTCCTATTTCGATGCTGTTGATGCAATCCGACAGACGTGTGATGCCGAAGGAATTCCGATGGCTGAGGCCGCATACCGCTGGCTCTGTAATCATTCGATGTTGGATGCAACCAAGGACGACGGCATCCTATTGGGGGCGTCTAAAATCACCCAGATGACACAGAACATGGACGCGGCAATCAAGGGAAGACTTCCTCAGTCCATCCTCAATGCCATGGATACCGCTTGGGATATTGCGAAACCGGATAGTCCCTCGTACTTCAGATTTATCTGATTATGGGTCTCACTGATAAATTTTTAAACAATATTTTCAGAATCAGGAGGATGACAATTTCGCCTAAGGTGGATTGTCTGGTTCGTACTTATTTGGTGGATACAGTGGGCGTCACTTTTGCAGGGGCCGCAGACATTTTTGAGAAAGAAGAGGCAATCTTGAACTTGCAGAGGAGTGAAGGCGATTCCAAGCCTATTGGCCATAATCGTTCTTGTTCAATTATAGACGCCATATTCATCAATGGTCTGAGCAGTCATTTGCTCGAATTAGATGATGGGGTTAGATATGGTGTGATTCATCCGAGTGCGCCACTGTTCTCCGCCTTGATTCCGCTTGCTATCGTGAATCAAGTGAAATGGGATGATTTCCTACGAGGTGCGGTTTGTGGCTATGAAACGAGTATTCGTATAGCCAGTGCTATGCAACCCCATCATTACAGCGCCGGTTATCATCCGACTGCAACATGTTGCACTTTAGGCGTTGCTGTCGGTGTTTCTGTGATGTTAGGGTGGGATGATTCAGTAGTGAAGGATGCTCTTTCAGCAGCGTGCATTTCAGCGTGTGGGAGTCTGAAGGTACTTGAAGACGCGTCCCAGTTAAAGCCTTATAACTGTGCCAAGGCCGCAGCAAATGGATATATGTCTGCTATCATGGCGAAAGCTGGTTATATAGGACCGTCTGAACCACTTGATGGTGATACAGGTTTTTTGAAAATGATGGCCTCTACTTTCGATGACGATATATTGATTGGAGAGAAAGACTTTTTGTATCTGGAGAAAATATACCAAAAACCGTACGCTTCATGTCGTCATACTCATCCTGAGATAGAGGCTTGTTTTAAAATCAGGGATGCTGCCAATTTCTGTATCAAACAAATTGCTTGTGTAATAGTAACCACTTATAAAGGGGTTATAGGAAAGCACGACTTTAAAGATATTCGCGGCGAATCATCTGCAAAAATGAGTATCCCTTATAGTGTGGCGGTAGCACTTTCCACGGGAAGAGCAGGGATAACAGAATTTGCTGAACCGTATGTCTCTGATGAGGAGATTCTTGGGTTAACACAACGTGTAAACGTTCTTCCGAGTGAAGAGTTAAGCCGGCTGGTACCTGATAAGCGTGTGGCTATGGTGGATGTCGTTATGAATGATGGTACTCATCTCAAAGAAAACGTTGAGTATCCGAAGGGAGAGCCAGAGAACCCACTTTCCGTTGAAGAGAACTCAGCCAAATTCTTCTCGATGACGGCTCATGCAGGATTGGAGCAGAAAAGAGCCAAGGATATTTATAACGAATTAACTAAAGCGAACAATCCGGATTTCAGCATACTATGGTAAATCAAAAAGTACTGTTCGATGCATTAGGTGCCATGGGTGTGGACTTCTTCACTGGCGTCCCGGATTCCCTCCTCAACAACTTCTGCCTTTATATGGTGCATAACATCCCCGATGGCCAGCATGTCATGGCGGCCAATGAGGGTAACGCCATCGGCATTGCGGCCGGTCATTATATGGCTACGGGGAAGATTCCTTTAGTGTATATGCAAAACTCCGGTATTGGCAATGCGACGAATCCATTGCTCTCACTCACGCACGATTGTGTATATGGTATTCCTATGATCCTTGTTATCGGCTGGCGTGGAAATCCGGCAGTCTCGGATCACGCCCAGCACAGAAAGCAAGGAGAATTGACTCCGGTCCTGATGAATGATATGGATATCCCGTATGAGATTTTGGACGCGGAGGAAACTGTGGTCCGAAAATTCTCCTGGGCCGTTGCCAAAACCAAAGAGATTTTGTCTCCGGTCGCTTTAATTGCCAAGAAAGATATTCTAAGTGAAAAAATCAAGAAGCAGGAGTATCCCAAGAGCACGTTGATGTATCGCGAAGAAGCGATTTCAGCCGTTCTGGAGGTGTTTGGTAGTGATGCTGTTTATCTCGGAACCACCGGCCGCACCACCCGGGAGCTTCACGAGCAGTTGATACTACATGGTGTGAGCGTGGGTCATGAGTTCCAGAATGTCGGATCTATGGGACATATCTCATCGGTTGGCCTGGGTATCGCTTTAGCTAGGCCTTATCAGAATGTCGTTGTTTTCGATGGCGATTCTGCCGTCGTTATGCACATGGGCTCGCTGGCGACAAACTGCCGCTATAAGGCGGGTAATCTAATCCACATCGTGTTGAACAATGGCGTAAATGAGTCCGTAGGGGGACAGCCCTCGGCTGGAAATGTCATCAGTTTAACGGAAGTCGCTTCAGCATGTGGCTATAGAACACCTGGGCGCGCTATCGAGACTAAAGAGGAACTCCAGCGTATCATCCGTGACTTTGGTAAAGGTAAGATGCCATTATTCGTTGACGTTCATATACGCCAGGGCATCCGCAGCGATTTGCCCAAGTTAAACATTAACCATAAAGCTCAGAAAGTAGCCTTGATGAAGAATCTTATCAAATAATGATTACTGAATTGACTACTCCAATTAGCGGAAGTGCGATAAACCGACTTAAAGTTGGCGATGTAGTATCCATCACAGGATACATCTTCTGTGGCCGTGATGCAGTTTTGCCCCGAATCTGCAAGGAGTTAGAGGTTGGCACTTGGGACAAACGAGGAATCGATTTGCAGGATGGAGTTATTTTTCACACGGCTGTAAGTCCAGCCGGTGTCGGCCCTACGTCCAGTAATAAAGCAGAGATAGAAAGCAGTTTTAAACCTTTATCCAGAGCTGGAGTTAAAATCCATCTGGGGAAAGGTTCGATTTCTCCGGCAACAGTTCAGGCATTGAAGGAGAACAATTCCGTTTTCGCCGTAATCCCTCCCGTGACTGCCTTGCTTGAAAGCCAGACGTTAGAGAGAGAAGTCGTGGCTTTCCCGGAACTGGGGATGGAGGCCTTCCATCGTATTCGTGTCGAGAATTACCAGGCAATCATTGCCGCAGCCCATGGAGAGAGTATCTATGACTAACGAAATCATACAGAAAGTTGCGAATTGTCTGGTTCGTGCCGGATCCACTTTCCGTGAGGATCAGAAAGAAGCCTATCGTCACGCCATCGGCTCTGAGACGAACGAGCACACTTGCTGGGTGATGAAGCAGGTGCTGGACAATGCGCTTGTCGCAGAAGAACGCCGCAGCCCGCTTTGTGATGATACGGGGATCCCCCATCTTTTCCTGGAAGTCGGCCCCAATCGTACTGTCTCCGGAGAAATGATGCAACAGATCTTCGAAGGGGTGGAACTGGGCCTTCGGACGCTTCCAGGCCGTCCTATGGCTATCAAGGGAGATGACAATTCCCGCCTTGACCAGTCCGGCGGACTGAATGAGGATCCGGGAGCATTGAAACCCGCTCCAATTCTGATTAAGCCGGTGGAGGAAGATGTCCTTCGATTGACATTACTGATGCTCGGCGGTGGTCCCGCTATCCGCGGGATAACCCACCGGGTGTTCCATAAGCACAGCGTAGATGTCGTTATCGAAGAGATTGTTGCACGGTCCAAGGAAGCTGTATCCAAGCTCGGATGCAGTCCGTGTACATTAGCTGTGGGCATCGGTCGCTCTCAATACGAAGCGACCTCGATGATGATGGAAGCAATGGCAAAGGGACAATATGACCACCAAACCGAATTCGAGAGGGCAATCACCGAAAAAGTAAACGAGGCCGGGATTGGTGCACTAGGGCTTGGTGGACGGACCAGCGTGTTGGCAACCTTTGCCAAGATTGGCCCACAAAGGGCGAGCGGAGTGAGGATTGTTGCGCTTCGGCCGTGTTGCTGTTTTGAGCCAAGACGTGCTTCAATTAATCTTTAGCTTCTTTTTGGAATCATTGTATGAAGATGTTGGATTTCATTATTGTATGCTCACTACTGCTCCCCTCCTGCATCCAGGTCGATTTGACTCCTGAGATTATCACAGAGTCGGGACAGAGACAGGAGCAAAAGCAGGACCAGGAGAAAGAACATGTACGGGATACAATTGATGCTACAGATACCACAAGGGATTTCTATTGGGCGAGGTCTGAAGGAGTTAGGAATGTGCTAAGAAGGGCAAGCCAAATGTCAACAATTCAGTGGACACCTCTGAATAATGTCCCTTGGAATAGCGGAGTCTTCTTGCCAGGAACAATAATAGTAGGCATACCATATTCATCGACCAAACAGATTAATAAGTATGTGGGTTTGGATGTTTCTTTCCATACCTTTATGACAGCGGTGCATAACCCTAGAAGTGTAATGTATACTGAGAATTTAAGTATGTCTCCTTATAACGGCGTCAATTGTGCTACTTATTATGGTACAGTTTGTAGCACATGTGTGGATTATGCTCTTGGTATAGATATTCCATATCCATCTAAGTGTTTTCCAGACCATCCCGATTTTGACGAGGTTATGCTTACAGACCTTGGACAATTGGAGCCAGGGGACGTGCTGTATCGTCCAGGACACGTATTTATGATATATAGAGTGGCTATGAGTTCTGGCGGAGCACCAATTTCAATCACAAAGTATGAAGCCGGCAGCAAAATTTGTTGTCTTGAAACCGTTTCCGCCACGAATTTTGCAGAAAGGCTCAATTCTGAAGGATTACGAGTCTTCCGCTATAGAAAGATAGATGATGTTACAGAATATTCACCATCCGAGTATATCCCTGTTGGTAATGAACCTGCAGTAATCGTCCGGTATAATGACGTTCTTTGCCCTAATCATGGCGATCATTCCGTATATCGCGTTGATGAGCCAGTGATTATTAATTCATTCGATAGTTCATTTACCAATCTGATAATCGAAGGGGATGATTATTCGCGCTCAATTCCAAGAGAAGATGATATGGAGATAAGAGGCCTTCCTCCAGGTAGTTACGTTGCGTATTTGGTGAGCGATGATAGTCGTTCAGACTCTGTGGCGTTCATTGTTGCAGATCCACATGTAGAGATTCAGAAGAGCGGAAGGCTTCATATTGTTTTTTCTTGTGCTCAGGGGACACCTCATTTTTGTGTATTATGCGACGAAGTCGGGAGTTTTAAAAACATTATTGACTTCTCTGAAGAAGATGTCGATAGAGGTTTTGTTGATGTGGATTATCCAGACTTGGCTATGTATTATTGTAAAGTGGTTTTCCAAACACCATTCGGTACAGTGATAAACAATCCTATTCCCATTTCAAAATAATGATGACAAATATCGAATCAAGGGTCATTGCCCCAGATTGTTCATTGTTAACCGCAATGAAGCAAATGGACGCCGGAGGCTTCAAGACTCTTTTTGTTTTCTCTGATGATCAGTTTGAAGGGCTTCTGACTTTAGGAGATATTCAGCGAGCTATTATTAAGAATATCGCATTGTCTGCACAGATCAGCGCCATCCTCGACAAGAATAAAGTGTATGGTTTTGTCGCCGAGTCCGAAGAAGAGATTCGTGACAAGATGCGCCGGCTCCGGGCTGAAGTAATGCCCATATTGGATGACAATCACAAACTGGTTGATGTATGGTTCTGGGGTGATTTGTTTGGAAAGAGTGATACCTTTAGACGAGAAATGATAGACCTTCCGGTTGTAATCATGGCAGGGGGAAAGGGAACCCGGCTTAAACCCTTGACAAATGTCATCCCTAAGCCTTTGGCGCCTATCGGTGATAAGACCATTATGGAAGAAATAATGGATCGATTCGAGTCTATAGGTTGTAACCGTTTCTACATGTCCGTCAATTATAAGGCCGAGATTATACATTTTTACCTAAATCAACTTGGACACAAATATAACATTGACTTCTTTGAAGAGGATAAACCCCTTGGGACGATTGGAAGCGTCTCTCTATTAAAAGGAAAGATAGAATCGCCGTTTTTCGTTTCCAATTGCGATATTATCATTGACCAGGATTATAGGGATGTATATGATTATCATATTGAGAATCATAATGATTTAACATTAGTAACGGCTGTCAAGAGCATTCGGATTCCGTATGGCGTGATTGAGACTGGAGAAGATGGTTTAATGGTAGGCTTGCAGGAAAAGCCAGAATTGACCTATAAGATTAATACCGGCCTATATATCCTCAACCCGGATTGTATCGATGAGATCCCTGAGGGTGAAGTTTTTCACATTACGCAACTCATCGAGAGGATTAAGGATAAGCATGGGCGCGTTGGGTGCTTTCCTGTGAGTGAAGGAAGTTGGCGTGATATGGGAGAGTGGTCTGAATATCTTAAGATTATTAATGCGCTATAGCCTTTTTAATGAAACCATGAAAAGTTATAGCATACTGATAATTGCATGGAATGCGTATTTGGGGCATGTAGAGGAGTTCATTCTAAACCTAAAGAAAACGAATCCAAGTGTTAAGATCAGTCTTTTGACGGTTGAGCCTGAGCCAGACTCGGGTTCTATTCCAGCGGGATTATTAGAGAGCACCTCAGAGATTGCTTTTTTTCAGAAACCGTTGAGAGTATATAGAAACAGATTGGTTAATGGATTGATAAAGAGATTTCTCTTTTTTAAAACCTTTATTTGCCTGTCAAAGAAGCGTTATGATATTATTAATATCCATTTTGCCCTGCCCAGTTTTTCTTATGCTATGCCTTGGATAAAAAAGGCATCACGGCATATTATTATCAGTCCATGGGGTAGTGATGTGTTACGAATTGAAGGAGGCAAGAAGATTCATCAATTACAAAAAATATATAATGATGCCCAGTTTGTTACGGTCGGGAAAGGGTCTCAAATTGGAAGAAGATTGATTGACGTTTTTAAGGTCGACCCAAACAAATTGGTCGGAATGGGTTGGGGAGGAGCTTTTTTTGATTTCATTCAAGATAACTCAATGAATGTTTCTATAGAAGAAGCTAAAGAGAGATTCGGATTGACCGGCAAATATGTAATAACTTGTGGATATAATACACAACCAGAGCAACAGCATGAAGCGATATTAGATGCTATTTATTGTGTTAGAGATCAACTGCCTGAGAACCTGACGCTCTTGTTCCCGTTTACATATGGATGGTCGGAATGGAGTGATATCTATACGAAAAAAATCAAAGAGAAGGCAGCAGACATGGGTTTTGATGTGGTATCTATTGAGAAGAATCTAAACATGTCCGACTTGTTGAAGTTGAGAATGGCTACAGATGTTTTCGTTCATGTTCAAACGACGGATGCTGGATCACGATGCGTTATGGAATATGTAGCATGCAACAAAAAAGTTGTTCATGGTTCCTGGATAAAATATGCTTACCTCGAGAATTATCGCCCTTCGTGTTACTTTCCAGTAGATCGGCTGGAGAACTTAGGAGGGTGCATAGTCAAAGCTTGTAATACTCAAATAGACCCACTGCCTGAGGAAGTGATGAACATTATCTTAAATAGGGGATGGAAGCACAAAATGGAGTTATGGAATAATTTCTTTGTATCCTTGGTATGAATTTCGAGTCATTCGCCCCGGTGTTTATCCCCACTCTGAATCGCCACCAGCATTTACGCCAATGTTTGGAGTCTTTGTCGCGTTGTACCTTGGCAGATCAAACTGAAGTCTTTGTGGGTCTAGATTATCCTCCTACAGATAAGTATGTTGCGGGATGGAAACTTAATAAAGAGTTTCTGGAGAATTGTGGCGATATGGGGTTCAAAAAACTTCATGTAATTGAGCGCAGTGAAAACTATGGCACTTGGATGCCTGGAGATAGAGGGAATTTGAAATGCCTGATTAATGAATATCTTGGAGAGAATGATTACTACATTTTTACTGAGGATGACAATGTTTTTTCGCCTTGTTTTCTTGAGTATATGAACAAGGGGTTTAAGATATTTGAGAACGATGAAAGCGTGGTGGCTCTCAGTGGATTCCGATGGTTTTTCCCGATTAAAAGTGAAGGCAATTCTTTCTTTAGGCTTAATGCTTTATACACACCCTGGGGTATGGGGTTTTGGAAGAAGAGAAAGCCCCCTGTTCTTGACTACAAATGGTTCAGAAGCCGTTTGACAATTAGTAATCTTATTAAGATTTATAAGAATAATGGTCCAGCATTTGTCAATGCTTTCATAGAGCTATCTAACTCTGATAAAAAACATGCTTGGCCGATAGATCAGCATATGTGTCTTTATTTATCTTTGGAAGATAAGTTATATATCTGTCCTACTGTTTCTCTTGTAAGAAATATCGGACTTGATGGCACAGGTGCCACCATGCCTGTCAATGATAATCAATTGGAGGCAAAATATTCCAGTATTCCGACTTCGGATGCTCCTCACTTCGATTTCACTGGCACAGGGTATGAGTTTTTTGATTACAATAATAATCTTTACAGAAAAGAGCACAACTGGAAATCAAAGGGCTATTATTTTCGAACATTCCTCAAAAAATGGGTTCGTTTGATTAAGTATTGGTAGGATAGATTCTCTTGTATTTATTCATTAATATTGTTTTATTGTATAGATGAGTACCGCTATTGAATTTGACCACGTAGGTAAACAATACCGTTTAGGGCTCGTATCCACAAAAACACTTTCCCATGATCTTGACCGATGGTGGAAAACGACGGTTCTCAAGAAAGAAGACCCTTATCTAAAAATAGGCGAGACCAATGACCGTTCCACAAGAGGCAGCAGCGATTATGTCTGGGCTCTTCGCGACATCGACTTCAAGGTAGAGCAAGGTGACGTTGTAGGTATCATTGGCAGAAATGGCGCCGGCAAGAGCACGCTTCTTAAGCTTCTCTCAAAGGTCACAGGACCGACTGTCGGAACCATTCGCGCACGTGGACGTATCGGTGCTCTTTTGGAGGTGGGAACCGGGTTCCATCCTGAAATGACCGGACGTGAAAATATATTCATGAATGGAGCAATCATGGGAATGACAAAGGCAGAGGTTGCTAGGAAACTCGATGAGATTATCGATTTCTCCGGTTGCGAGCGTTATATTGACACGCCCGTAAAGCGCTATTCCTCCGGCATGACAGTGCGTCTTGGTTTTGCTGTTGCTGCACACCTGGAGCCCGAAATTCTGGTCGTGGACGAGGTGCTTGCCGTCGGCGATGCAGAGTTTCAGAAGAAGGCCATCGGAAAGATGCAAGATGTGAGCAGAGGTGAAGGAAGGACCGTCCTATTTGTGAGCCATAATATGGTCAGCATGCAGCGCCTATGTCATAGAGGTGTTTTGCTGGACAAGGGGCAAATCAGTTATACTGGTGGTATTACCGATACCATAAGGACTTATTTGTCCGGACAAGTCGTTCAGTCGGAGTATAACAATACTAATTATAAACCCACTGATCCCATTATCCTGCAGTGGGCAAGAGTGGCGCCTGCTCAAGGTAACTTCTTTTACAGTTCCGTACCGATTGATGTCGAGTTTGCTGTCCGTATTAACCAGAGGATTCCAGATTTAGTTATCGGCTTTAATTTGAAGAGCGCGTTCAATTACCCTATTGCCCGGGCAGATTATAATGACCTTGACGGCCGTCACTCGCTCGAGCCAGGAGATTATGTTTTCCATTTCCGTATTCCTGCAAACCGACTTAGCAATGGTGAGTATAATGTTGTTTTGGATGTGGCGCAGAAAAATGTTAGAAACTACGCGAAAGAGAATTCGATACTAACTTTCAAGATTGATATCGATGAATCACATAAGATCAATGTCTTCTCTGAACCGAGTCCGGAAAAAACCTCCATTATGCGAGAAACTGACTGGTTGCTATCTTACGAATCGAAATGATATCAGAAAACTCTCCAAAAGTCTTTGTTATCGTCGTCACTCACAAGGGAAAAGAGTGGTATGACCGCTGTTTCCTATCCTTGAGGGAATCCGTGTTACCAGTTCAGACGGTTGTGATTGACAATGCCTCTGGTGATGGTTCGGCAGGTTATATCAAGGAGAACTACCCAGAGATACATATCATAGAATCGGACAAGAACCTAGGGTTTGGCGCTGCCAATAATATCGGTATGCGCTATGCTATCGACCATGGATGCGACTATTGTTTTCTCTTGAATCAAGATGCATGGATAGAGTCGGATACCATCGCCGGGTTGGTAAACATAGCTCAAGCTAATCCCGAATATGGAATATTAAGCCCCGTCCACCTTACAAAAGAAAAGGGCAACATTGAAAAGCTTCTTCTTATACGACTTGACGATTTCAGTGTTACTAATCGAGCCTTTTTTGAGGATTTATATTTCGAGCGTTTGAAGGACGTCTATTGGACCAAGTATGTTAATGCCGCAGCTTGGTTCCTGCCTCGCAAGACTATTGAAACCATTGGTGGTTTCGACCCTATCTTTTATCATTATGGGGAGGATGACAATTACATCAACCGAGTATTGTATCATGGACTGAAAATTGGAATTTGTTCCAAATTGAGGATTGTCCACGACAATGATCGCCCTCGGCCTCTATATGACAGCAGAGAACATGATGTCTTAATGATGATAGAGTATACTGATGTCAACCATCATCATGATATCAAAGCCGAGATGAGACAACATTTGTTTAAAGCCATCAAGAGCTTTATCAAAGGGAGGAAAAAGGTTTCAAAACAGCATTATGCTGATTATATTTGGCTTAAAAAGCATAGAAAAGCGCTTGTCAACAGTCATCTGGCAAACCGCAATAAAGGTATGAACTGGTTGTAACCTTCATTCACTATTCATTTATTCATTTTATGCTAATCCCGCCATCGAAATCAACCAAGTTTTACGCAGCTTTCTCTCTCTTAAGACAGCCCCTTGACAAGAATAAGGTAATGCTGATTAATCATGGTCTTTATGAATATGGCTATTTTAATGCTAGCTTTCTTGAGAACATGATGTCGCTTATGGTATGGGCTTTAAGCAAAGGCTTCACTCCACACATTGATTTAAAGGATAGAGGTGAAGGATGGACAAATTGGTCTTCTTTTTTTGAACAACCGTTCTCAACACCTTCCGATGTCGCTTTTGACTGTATAAACGATATTGCGCAAGGGCCTTTTCACCCTCAGTTTAATACTCCTTATCGTCGTATAGATTTGCGACTATGGTGTAAGGTTTATGATAGGCTGGTTCGTTTGAATAAGGAGACACGGGATTATGTAGAAGCCGAGTATAATTCACTTTTCGTTCCTAACCATTCCAAACGGTTGGGGGTTATTTGCAGGGGGACAGATTATATAAAACTTAAGCCTAAAGGTCATCCCGTTCAACCTACTGTCGAACAAGTGATTGAAAGGGCTAAAGTCCTAATGGTTAGGTTTGGCCTGGCGAAACTATATCTTGCGACGGAAGAATTTGCTATATTTGAGCAATTCGATAAAGCATTCCCAGGGAAAGTCATTGTGAATCGGAGACAATACTACGACGGCATATTCAACTCAAATAATATGTCATATATATATCAAGTTCATTTTGATAGGGAAAATGACATTTATTTGAAAGGATTAGAGTACCTTTCGTCATTACAATTATTATCGCATTGTGATGTGTTGCTGGGGGGCAATTGTGGCGGTGCATGTGCAGCTCTATTCATGAATAACATGAAATACGAGCATGTTGAATTGTTTGATTTAGGCTTATATTAGGATTTCAATGCGGGCAATCATAGGAAAGATTTGTAATAATATTTCTCACCCCAAGGTGGGTGAGATTTGGTGCTTGCATCGCGTGGTTCCTATCAGGAGTTCGTTCAAGAGTAATCGCGATTTGGAAATTACACCGGATTTCCTAGAAGACTTAATCAAGGAAAAACGCAAGCAGGGTTCCCATTTCGTGGATATGGACACATTTGTCTCAGCGGCTTCCGTGAGGTCTTGGAAGCGAAAGTTGGTTCATATCACTTTCGACGATGGCTTTGCAGATGTGTTTCTCCATGCTTATCCCATTCTTAAGAAGTATGGCATACCATTCACATTTTATGTGTCCACCGACATGCCTGATGGGAAGGCTGATTTATGGTGGTTACAATTGGAATTGTTGGCTCATGGAAATGCTACATGGTTTGAGCAGACAGTAAAACAAATATATAAGGACGGAGGGGATATTGCTGCCTCAATGCATGCTATCACAGGCAGCGAAAAGAATATATCTCTTTGTCGCCAGATGTCAATTTCCTGGGACCAGCTGCGTATCATGGTGTCTGAGGGATTATGCACAATCGGTTCACATGGTGTCAGTCATTCAGCCATGACCCGGTTGCCGGAAGAGTCTATAGCTCGAGAATTACTGGATTCTCAGCTGCGTTTGAAAGAAATGCTGGGTGTTAATATCCGCTATTTTTCTTATCCGCATAGTATGTTCACCGAATCTACCCACAGATTGGTATGGCAATCTGGTTATCGTACGGCCGTGGTAGGTTATGGTGGACCAACACGGTTTCAGAAAGGGAGCAGGTTATTTTATAGGAAGTTTATAGTTCAACCATGAGAATTCTGTTCGTTTCTGCTAATTCAGATCCGCGCACCTCGCCAATAAATGGTGAAGGACAGCGGACTCGCTTGTTGTATGAAGCATGTGCCAGAATAGCTGATGTCGACGTGATTTCGTTTGCTGGAGCAAAAGAAAAGAAGTTGTCTCAAAGCAAGATAAAAAAATGGTTGATATTACTGCCATTTGCCGGGATTACATCCATTTTTCCGGTCAACAAGGAGAGGGAAGAAATCATAGATAGTGCCGTTAAAAATCAAGAGTATGACTATATCGTCACGCGATATTTTTACCGAGCGATTCCTTGCGGCTTATGGAAATATCGGCACAAATTGGTGGTAGATTTTGATGATGCTCTGCCATTTTTCTTCCTTGACCAAATTAATCCCTCTTCGGCTTGGACTACCCGACTCCGGCTTCAACTGACAGCAAAAAAAGCAAAGGCCATTTCAAGGCTGGCGGTGAAAAAACTCCATGCGTCTTTCTTTGCCAACAAAGAGACTGCACTTGTCAACAATGGCGTTTATCTCCCCAATATCCCTTTCTACGGGGAGACTTGCCATGATGCCGACTTGAATACCACCCATCCTCGAGTTTTGTTCGTAGGGCAACTGGAGTATGAACCCAACAGAGAAGGGTTGGATTATTTTCTAGAACAGGTCTATTTGCCTTTATGCAAACGACTCCCCAATGTAGAAATGCATATTGTAGGCCTTATCCGCAACAAATCGCTTCGTCAGCGCTGGGAGAATTACCCGAGTGTAACTGTAACGGGATTCGTAGATGACTTGCGTAAGGAATATGCTGAATGCCAGGTAGTCGTTGTCCCCATCCGCAGGTGCGGAGCCACAAATATCAAGCTCCTGGAAGCAATGGCAATGAACCGCGCATGCGCAACATCACAGGAAGCATATAACCCATTTGACGACGAATTTATCGATAAGAGAGATTTATATGTGGCCAATAACGCCAACGCATTCATTGATGCTGTTTATACTTTACTCACTGATTCCGCAGAGAATAGAAGAATAGCCCGGAACGCTCATCTGGCCATGGGTGCGCACTACTCGTTCGACGCGTTTGCGGATATCGTAAAAACGGCAATTGAATGAGCGAGAATACCTATCCGCTAATCTCCATTCTGATTGCCAATTATAATAATGGGCAATTTATTGAGGAAACGTTGAATTCAGCTGTCGCGCAAACATATCCTCATATAGAGATTGTTGTTATCGATGACGGGTCTTCTGATGATTCTTTAAATGTCATTGAGTGTTATATAGCCTCTCATCCAAATAGTCAGATAAAGCTTTTCAAAAACATAGACAACAAGGGATGTGGACGGATTAAACGTCAATGCATAGAACTGTCTGAAGGTGAGTTTTTCTGCTTTCTGGATCCCGAAGACACAATATTGCCAGAAGCCGTATCTACCTTGATGGAAGTTTTCAGCAGAAAACAGGAACTTGGTATTGTCTATTGTACACACTATCTCTGTAACGAGAAACTGGAAGCACAAAATGTATCATCTTATCCTGGGGTGATTCCAGAGGGACAATCTCACCTGACTTCAACGAAAGGACACATCTCCGCTTTGGCGTTATGCCGCCGTAGTGTCTATGACCGGACATCCGGAATCAACGCTACCTATCAAGTGTCTGAGGATCAAGATTTGTATTTGAAGATGGAAGAAGTCGCACCGGTTTTTTACGTGGATAAACCGATGTACTTCTATCGTAAACACGACCATAATTCATCTTGGAACGAAAGCAAGGCTTTCAACAACTTCTATTGGAAGTATCACTGCGTAAAGGCGGCTTACCTGCGAAGAAAAAGCAATAACAGTCATGTCGCTAACCTCTCCAAACTTGAGATGAACCGAATGACTTTATCTTACTTTCTTAGGCTGGGAAAAGAACAGTGGAGGGAGAAAAAGTTTTTTTCTGCGGCGATGTCCTGGATAAAGATGATGCCTTTCTTATATACACAATGGAAATAACAGCATGCACTTTTTACATCGGTTAGGAATCAGCAAATACTTTATCCAGAACTGGAATAAGATAAGTTGGAGTTCATCCCGGAAACTTCAGGCAAAGGTCTGTGATGGAAATCCATCCAATATCATTGCGCTCAAAAGGACTGCAGTTAGTCTTGACTCTACCGCTTCTATCAAGGTGGGATCCGGGAAAGTGA
>JAEEGI010003600.1_pt1 | contig 36816 bp, 27 predicted proteins | sample 8958751 | NCBI WGS metagenome assembly JAEEGI01 (sample SAMN16246545, study PRJNA631951) | gut metagenome | biome: gut microbiome; feature: rumen; material: KS-attached | host: Bos | place: Iran: Karaj | collected 2018-10 | reverse complement strand
GGGGGGGGATACCGGGGCGGCGGGGGGGGCCGGGGGGGGGACGGGGGGGGGGCGGGGGGAGGGGGGCCAAGCCGGGCCGCGGGGGGGACACGGAGGGGGGACGAGGGCGGAGGGGACGCGAGGGCGGTGATGAGGAGGGCGGCCAAGGATGGCCGCCACAGAGACACGAAGGGAGGGACGGGGCAGCGGGGACGCGAGGGCGGTGATGAGGAGGGCGGCCATGGATGGCCGCGACGGGGACACGGAGGGGGACGAGGGCAGCGGGGACGCGAGGGCGGGACTGGGGAGGGCGGCCAAGGATGGCCGCGACGGGGACACGGAGGGAGGGACAAGGCAGCGGGGACAGGAGGGCGGGACTGAGGAGAGCGGCCATAGATGGCCGCGACGAAACACTGAAAGGGACGGGAGGGCTTAATAAGCAAAGGCCGCAATCGGGGGATTGCGGCCTTTGGGTTGGATATGGGGAGTTGATTAGAACTCGAGGGACTTGCGGGGGGCGTTGAAGACGCGGCTGAAGTCGTCGCGGTTGCCGACGACGAGGTTCTCGAACTCGCGCTGGCCGGTGCCTGCGGGGATGAGGTGACCGCAGATGACGTTCTCCTTCATGCCCTGGAGGGTGTCGACCTTGCCGAGGATAGCGGCTTCGTTGAGGACCTTGGTGGTCTCCTGGAAGGAGGCTGCCGACATGAAGCTCTGGGTGCCGAGGGCGGCACGGGTGATGCCCTGGAGCATCTGCTCGCACGTGGCGGGCTGTGCATCGCGTGCCTCGACCAGCTTCTTGTCGCGACGCTTGAGCAAGGAGTTCTCGTCGCGGAGACGGCGTGGGGTGACAATCATGCCGGGCCTGAGCTCGGTGGAGTCGCCGGCCTTGGTGATGACCTTCATGCCCCAGATGCGGTCGTTCTCGGCTGCGAACTCGAGCTTGTCGACCACCTGGTTCTCGAGGAAGATGGTGTCGCCTGCCGAGCGTACGTTGACCTTACGCATCATCTGGCGCACGATGACCTCGAAGTGCTTGTCGTTGATGGACACACCCTGGAGGCGATAGACGTCCTGTACCTGGTTGACGATGTACTCCTGTACGGCGGTCGGACCGAGGATGTTGAGGATGTCGTTGGGCGTGATGTTGCCCTCGGAGAGGGGGTTGCCTGCACGCACATAGTCGTGTTCCTGGACGAGCACCTGACGATTGAGCGGGATGAGGTACTTGCGAACCTCACTCTGGTCGTGCTTGCTGGTGACGCAGATCTCCTGGTTGCCGCGCTTGACGCGACCGAAGGTGACTTCGCCGTCGATCTCGGAAACAACAGCAGGATTGGAGGGGTTGCGTGCCTCGAAGAGCTCGGTGACGCGTGGCAGACCACCGGTGATATCGGTTGCCTTGTTGGAGGTGCGGTTGATCTTTACGATGACCTTACCGGGCTGCACCTTCTCGTCGTTGTTGACGAGGATGTGGGCGCCGAGCGGGAGGGTATAGGATACCTCCTTCTCCTTGCCATCCTCGATGACGGGGTTACCCTCGGCATCGGTAACCTTGACAATGACAACGGGGACGATGGTCTTGTCCTTCGACTCGATGACAATCTTATCCTCGAGGAACGTGGTAGGATCTGCCTCGACCTTGTAGGTGATGCCTTCGATGACGTTGCTGTACTTGATGACACCGTTGTGCTCGTTGACGATGACGGCATTGAAGGGGTCCCATTCGGCAATCAGGTCACCCTTGGAAACCTTGGTGTTGCCGGTCACGTAGATCTTCGAACCGTAGCGGATGCTTGCCTGCTGGAGCGTCATGCCGGTGTTGAGGTCCTCGATGCGCATTTCAGCCATGTGGCTGACGACGATCTTCTCGACCTTTCCATCGACCTGTGGAGCGTCGATGGTACGAAGCTCCTCGATGATGAGGTTGCCGTCGTAACCGGCCTTGAGGTTGTTGACAGCGACGACGTTACCTGCGACACCGCCGGCGTGGAAGGTACGGAGGGTAAGCTGGGTACCCGGCTCGCCGATGGACTGGGCTGCGATGACGCCGACGGCCTCACCCTTCTGAACCATGCGGTTGGTGGAAAGGTTGCGACCGTAGCACTTGGCGCAGACGCCGTGCTTGGACTCGCAGGTGAGCACGGAACGGATCTCGACCTGCTTGATGGGGCTGGCCTCGATCTCGTCGGCGATGCGCTCGGTGATCTCCTCGCCGGCAGCGATGATGAGCTCGCCGGTGATGGGGTGGATGATGTCGTGGACAGACACACGTCCAAGGATGCGCTCACGGAGGGTTGCGATGACCTCGTCGTTGTTCTTGAGCTCGGTGCAGATCAGGCCACGCAGGGTGCCACAGTCCTCCTCGCGGATGATGACGTCGTGGGCCACATCGACGAGACGGCGGGTGAGGTAACCGGCATCGGCCGTCTTGAGGGCGGTGTCGGCCAGACCCTTACGGGCGCCGTGGGTGGAGATGAAGTACTCGAGGGCAGACATGCCTTCCTTGAAGTTGGCGATGACAGGGTTCTCGATGATCTGTGCACCTTCGGCACCTGCCTTCTGGGGCTTTGCCATCAGGCCACGCATGCCGGAGAGCTGGGCAATCTGGTCCTTCGAACCACGGGCGCCGGAGTCCATCATCATGTAGATGGCGTTGAAGCCACGCTCGGCCTCGGCAAACTGCTTCATCAAGGTCTTGGTGAGCTTGGTGTTGGTGGCCGACCAGACGTCGATGACCTTGTTGTAACGCTCGGTGTTGGTGATCCAACCGTTGGAGTAGGTGTCCATGATCTGCTCGACCTCCTTCAGGGCCTTGTTGATGATGGCCGTCTTCTCTTCGGGGACGAGCACATCGCCAAGGTTGAACGAAAGACCGGCGCGGAAGGCCTGGTAGTAACCCAGGTCCTTGACGTCGTCGAGGAACTCGGACGTACGCGGGATACCACAGTACTTGATGACGTTGGTGATGACGCCACGGAGCGACTTCTTGGTGATGATCTCGTTGACGAAACCAACCTTGGCAGGCACCTTCTCGTTGAAGATCAGACGACCGCAGGAGGTCTCGACCATACGCTTGATGGGCTTGCGACCATTCTCCTCGTCGACATCATCGACCACGCACTTGATGCGGGCCTGCATGGAGCAGCGTCCCTCGTTCATGGCAATCATTGCCTCTTCGGGGCCGTAGAAGACCAGACCTTCGCCCTTGTCGTTCTCACGAATCTTGGTAATGTAGTAAAGACCAAGCACCATGTCCTGCGAAGGTACGGTGATAGGCGCACCATTGGCGGGGTTGAGGATGTTGTGGGAACCGAGCATGAGGATCTGTGCCTCGAGGATGGCGGCGTTGCCCAAAGGAAGGTGAACGGCCATCTGGTCGCCGTCGAAGTCGGCATTGAAGGCGGTACATGCGAGCGGGTGAAGCTGGATGGCCTTGCCTTCGATCATACGAGGCTGGAATGCTTGGATGCCGAGACGGTGGAGCGTTGGTGCACGGTTGAGGAGCACGGGATGGCCCTTCATGACGAGCTCGAGGATGTCGAACACGACGGGATCGCGCTTATCGACAATCTTCTTGGCCGACTTGACGGTCTTAACGATGCCGCGCTCGATGAGCTTGCGGATGATGAACGGCTTGTACAATTCGGCGGCCATGAGCTTGGGCAGACCGCACTCGTTCATCTTCAGCTCGGGACCTACGACGATGACGGAACGCGAAGAATAGTCGACACGCTTACCGAGGAGGTTCTGACGGAAACGTCCCTGCTTGCCCTTGAGCGAGTCGGAGAGCGACTTGAGCGGACGATTGGACTCGGACTTGACAGCGCTGGACTTGCGCGAGTTGTCGAAGAGCGAATCGACGGCCTCCTGGAGCATACGCTTCTCGTTGCGAAGGATGACCTCGGGGGCCTTGATCTCCATGAGTCGCTTCAGACGGTTGTTGCGAATGATGACGCGACGATAGAGGTCGTTGACATCGGAGGTGGCGAAACGACCACCATCGAGGGGCACGAGGGGACGCAGTTCGGGCGGAATGACGGGGAGGATCTTGATGATCATCCATTCGGGCTTGTTGCGCTCCTTGGAGGAACGGAACTGCTCGACCACCTGAAGGCGCTTGAGGGCCTCGTTCTTACGCTGGACGGAACCTTCGAGGCTGGCACGGTCGCGCAGCTCGTAGGACAAGGAATCGAGATCGACCTCCTGCAGGAGCTGGAGGATGGCCTCGGCTCCCATCTTGGCGACGAACTTGTTGGGGTCCTCGTCGGGGAGCAGCTGGTTCTTGACGCCGACCTTCTCGATGGCCTCGAGGTACTGGTCCTCGGTGAGGGTATCGAGCTTATGGATGTCCTGGCTCTTCTCGAGCGGGCCGGGCTGGAGAACGATGTAACGCTCGTAGTAGATGACCGAGTCGAGCTTCTTGGTGGGGATGCCGAGGAGGTAGCCGATCTTGTTGGGCAGAGAACGGAAGTACCAGATGTGGGCGACGGGCACGACCAGGCTGATGTGGCCGCAACGCTCGCGACGCACCTTCTTCTCGGTGACCTCGACGCCGCAACGCTCGCACACACAACCCTTGTAGCGGATGCGCTTGTACTTGCCGCAGTGGCACTCGTAATCCTTGACGGGGCCGAAGATGCGTTCGCAGAACAGACCGTCGCGCTCAGGCTTATAGGTACGATAGTTGATGGTCTCGGGCTTGAGCACCTCACCGTATGAGTTGTCAAGAATCTCTTCAGGCGAAGCCAGGCCGATGCTGAGCTGCGTGAAGTTGGTCTTCTTGGTGTTTATTTCTTTTCTAAAAGCCATATCGTATTTGACTAGTATGAATTATTCAATCTTGATGCTTAAGCAGAGACCCTTGAGCTCGTGGAGGAGCACGTTGAGAGACTCTGGGAGACCTGGAGTCGGCATGTTGTCGCCCTTGACGATGGCCTCGTAGGTCTTGCTACGGCCGGTGACATCGTCGGACTTGACGGTGAGAATCTCCTGAAGGGTGTGGGCTGCGCCGAATGCCTCGAGCGCCCAAACCTCCATCTCGCCGAAACGCTGACCGCCGAACTGAGCCTTGCCGCCGAGCGGCTGCTGGGTGATGAGCGAGTATGGGCCGATGGAACGTGCATGCATCTTGTCCTCGACCATGTGGCCAAGCTTGAGCATGTAGGTGACACCTACGGTAGCCATCTGGTCGAAGGGCTCGCCGGTGCCGCCGTCGTAGAGCTGGGTCTTGCCATAGCGAGGCAGACCTGCCTTGTCGGTCCATTCGTTGAGCTCGTCGAGGCTTGCGCCGTCGAAGATCGGGGTAGCGAAGTGCTCGCCCAGCTGATAGCCTGCCCAACCGAGCACAGCCTCGAAGATCTGGCCGAGGTTCATACGCGAAGGCACGCCGAGCGGGTTGAGTACGATATCGACGGGCTGGCCATCCTCGGTGAACGGCATATCCTCGTCACGTACGACCTTGGAGACGATACCCTTGTTGCCGTGACGACCGGCCATCTTGTCGCCGACGCCGATCTTACGCTTCTTGGCGATATAGACCTTGGCGAGCTTGATGATGCCTGTTGGAAGCTCGTCGCCGATGCTCATGTCGTACTTGCGACGACTCAGCTCGGAGGCGATCTCCTTGCTCTTGCGGAGGTAGTTCATGATGGTGGCCTTGATGAGCTCGTTGGCGTGCTCGTCGTCCGTCCATCCCTGGAGGGTTACCGTACGGTAATCGACACCCTTGAGCGCCTCGGTGGTGAAGGACTGGCCCTTGGCGATGACGTCGATGTTCATGAAGTCCTTGACACCCTTGGAGGTGAGACCCTGGGTGAGAGTGAGGAGCTTCTCGACCAGGACGCCGAGGAGGGCATCCTGCTTCTCCTGATACTCCTGATCGAGCAGGGGCATCATGGCCTTCTCGGCCTTCTTGGCATTGCGGTCCTTGTTGGCTCGGCTATAGAGAGCTGTGTCGATAACGACGCCGTGGAGCGAAGGATTGGCCTTGAGGGAAGCGTCCTTGACATCGCCGGCCTTGTCGCCGAAGATGGCGCGGAGCAGCTTCTCTTCGGGTGTCGGATCGGATTCGCCCTTGGGGGTGATCTTACCGATCATGATGTCGCCCGGCTCGATCATGGCGCCGACACGCACGATGCCGCGCTCGTCGAGGTCCTTGGTTGCGTCCTCGCTGACGTTGGGGATGTCGCTGGTGAGCTCCTCCATACCGCGCTTGGTCTCGCGTACCTCGAGGGTGTACTCATCGACATGGACAGAGGTGAGGATATCCTCGCGCACGATGCGCTCGGAAAGGACGATGGCATCCTCGTAGTTGTATCCCTTCCAGGGCATATAGGCCACCTTGAGGTTCTTGCCGATGGCGAGCTCGCCGCGCTCGGTGGAGTAACCCTTGGTGAGGATCTCGCCCTTGTGGACACGCTGGCCCTTGACGCAGGCGGGCTGGAGGTCGTAGGTGGTGGACTGGTTGGTCTTGCGCCACTTGGGCAGGTAGTATTCCTTGACGGGTTCGTCGAACGAGCAGAACTCCTCATCCTTGGTGCGGTCGTAGCGTACGCGGATGACGGTGGCATCGACAAAGATGACCTTGCCGTTGCCTTCGGCGATGATCTGGGTACGGCTGTCGCGGATGAGCTGCTCCTCGATGCCGGTTCCGACGATAGGAGCCTCGCAGGTCATGAGAGGAACGGCCTGGCGCATCATGTTGGAACCCATGAGTGCACGGTGGGCATCGTCGTGCTCGAGGAACGGAATGAGAGCTGCTGCGATGGATGCAATCTGGTTGGGGGCCACGTCGCAGAGGTTCACCTCGGTGGGAGCCACCTTGGGGAAGTCGGCGCCCTTGCGGACGATGACGCCCTTATCGAGCAGCTTGCCGTTCTTGTCCATGCGGGCGGTGGACTGGGCGATGTACTTGCCCTCCTCGGCTTCGGCTGAGAGCCATTCAACACCTTCGTCGGTGAGATCGACTACGCCGTTCTCGACATGACGATAGGGAGTCTCGATGAATCCGAGGTCGTTGACCTTGGCATAGACGCACATCGAGGAAATCAGACCGATGTTGGGGCCTTCGGGCGACTCGATGGGGCAGAGACGGCCATAGTGGGTGTAGTGAACGTCGCGCACCTCGAAACCTGCACGCTCGCGGGAAAGACCGCCGGGGCCGAGGGCTGACATACGGCGCTTGTGGGTGATTTCGGCGAGGGGGTTGGTCTGATCCATGAACTGGCTCAGGGCGTTGGTGCCGAAATAGGAGTTGATGACGCTCGAGATGGTCTTGGCGTTGATGAGATCGACGGGCGAGAAGTCCTCGTTGTCGCGCACATTCATTCGCTCGCGGATGGTGCGGCTCATGCGGTTGAGACCTACTGCAAACTGGTTGTAGAGCTGTTCGCCGACCGTGCGCACACGACGATTGGAAAGGTGATCGATATCATCGACATCGGCCTTGGAGTTGATAAGCTCGATGAGGTACTTGATGATGGAGATGATGTCCTCGCGAGTGAGTACGCGGGTATCGATCGGAGTGGTGAGCGAGAACTTCTTGTTGATGCGGTAGCGGCCGACCTCGCCGAGGTCGTAGCGCTTGTCGCTGAAGAAGAGGTTCTGGATGACTTCGCGAGCCGAAGCGTCGTCGGCAGGCTCGGCGTTGCGGAGCTGGCGATAGATATAGACGACGGCCTCCTTCTCGGAGTTGGTGGGGTCCCTCTGCAGGGAGTTGTAGATGATGGTGAAGTCGTCGAGCTTGACGTCCTTGCGCTGAAGGAGCACGGTTTCGGCACCGCTCTCGAGAATCTTCTCGATGTTATCGTCGTCGAGGATGGCCTCGCGCTCGACGATGACCTCGTTACGCTCGATGGTTACCACTTCGCCGGTATCCTCGTCGGCGAAATCCTCGACCCAGGAACGGAGGACACGGGCTGCAAGCTTGCGGCCACGAGCCTCGAACATGGTCTTCTCGTTGACCTCGACGGTCTCGGCGAGGTTGAAGATCTGGAGGATTTCCTTGTCGCTCTCGTAGCCGATGGCACGGAGGAGCGTGGTGACGGGCAACTTCTTCTTACGGTCGATGTAGGCATACATGACATTGTTGATGTCGGTAGCGAACTCGATCCAGGAACCCTTGAAGGGGATGATACGGGCTGAATAAAGCTTGGTTCCGTTGCTGTGGAGACTCTGGCCGAAGAAAACGCCGGGCGAACGATGGAGCTGGCTGACGACAACGCGCTCGGCACCGTTGATGACGAAGGTACCCTGGGGTGTCATGTAGGGAATGGGACCCAGATAGACATCGGTAACCTTGGTGGTGAAATCCTCGTGATCGGGATCGGTGCAGTAGAGTTTCAACTTTGCCTTGAGGGGCACATTGTAGGTCAAACCGCGAAGCAGACACTCCTCGATGGAATAGCGCGGAGGATCGACGTAGTAGTCGAGGAACTCGAGCACGTAGTTGTTGCGGGTGTCGGCAATGGGGAAATTCTCAGCGAACACCTTGTAGAGGCCCTCCTTCTTGCGGTCCTCGGGGGGAGTATCGAGCTGGAGGAAGTCGTGGAACGACTTGAGCTGGATGTCGAGGAAGTCGGGATAGGCAAGAAGAGCCTTTGTCGATGAGAAGTTTACTCTCGGTTTTCTTGTTCCAGAAACAGTTTTTGCCATAAAAGGGGAATATGAATTTGGAATTTCCTGCAAAAGGGGAACAGCTGGGCGCTGCGGAAGCAGGAATGATGATTTTCCGTCAAAAAATGAAAGCCGCGAATTACAAAAATCGGAAGTTTTTTAGCAAACAGCAGACCTATAGACACGGCAAAAAAGGACGCGATGGCGTGCCCTTTCGAACTTTTTTGCAGAATGTTTTGGCATTCCAACCCCGGAACTCGGTAGAAGCCGGTCGATCCAGGGAAAAAAGAAAATGCTTGTTTGAACCTTTCCGTCCAAAACGTAAAAAGGGTTTAGGCCCCGCAAAGCGTGCCGGGGACCTAAACCTAGGGGGTGAAATGAGATCAGAATTACTTGAGCTCGATAACAGCGCCAACAGCCTCAAGAGTCTTCTTGAGAGCCTCAGCTTCAGCCTTGGGAAGACCCTCCTTAACGGTGCTGGGAGCGCCATCAACGAGTTCCTTAGCCTCCTTCAGACCAAGACCACAAGCCTCCTTAACGGCCTTAACGACCTGGAGCTTCTGGGCACCAGCCTCCTTGAGGACAACGTCGAAGTTGGTCTTCTCCTCCACAGCAGCAGCCTCAGCTGCGCCAGGAGCAGCAGCAACAGCAACAGCTGCAGCAGCAGGCTCGATACCATACTCATCCTTCAAAATCTGTGCGAGTTCGTTTACTTCCTTAACGGTGAGGTTAACCAACTCCTCTGCAAGTTTTTTCAAATCTGCCATAATTGTAATTTTTTTAATTATTATTATATTATTGATTAATTGCATGTTGTTGGCCAGAAATGTTATGCAGCCCTGACGAGCGTGCTCGGATCCCAGCCAGTAATCCGATTACTCTGGACGCTCGCCCAGGGTCTTGAGAACACCGTGGATGGTGGTGCTGCCGCTCTGCAGTGCAGAGAGAACGTTCTTTGCAGGGGACTGCAAGAGAGCGATAACGTCGGCGATGAGCTCGTTCTTGCTCTTGATCGCAACGAGTGCCTCGAGCTGGTCGGCGCCGAAGCAGCCTTCCTCGACATAAGCACCCTTGAGAGCGACAATCTGCTCCTTCTTGTTGAGGGTCTTGATGAGCTTTGCGGGGACGTTGCCAGTGTTGCAGAACATGATGGCGCTGGTACCCTTGAAAGCGGTAGCGATGGGCGCTACGTCGATGCCCTTATTGGCAAGAGCCTTCAGGAAGAGCTTGTTCTTGACCATGACAAGCTTGACGTCCTGCTTGAAGCACTCGCGACGCAGCGAGCTCGTCTTCTCGGCATCGAGACCCTCGATATTGGTTACATAGAAGTGTGCATAGTCGGAGATGAGACCTTCGAGCTTCTCAATATTGAGGACTTTATCTTCTTTCTTCATAATTGTTGAATTGTTTCAGTTTGGTCCCAGTGACTGGGGGCCCAGACTGGATAGATAAATCTTATACCGGGATGAACCCGAAGTTTTTACTCGTCGATAGACTTGGTGTCAACCTTGATGCCAGGGCTCATGGTGCTTGACACGAAGATGGACTTGATGTAAGTACCCTTAGCGGTAGCAGGCTTGAGCTTGATGATGGTCTGGATGAACTCCTTGGCGTTCTCCTTGAGAGCCTCGGGAGTGAAGCTTACCTTGCCGATGGAAGTGTGGACGATACCACCCTTGTCAACCTTGAAGTCGATCTTGCCCTGCTTTACCTCCTTGACAGCCTTGGCAACGTCCATAGTAACGGTGCCGGACTTGGGGTTAGGCATGAGGCCACGAGGACCGAGGATACGGCCAAGAGGGCCGAGCTTGCCCATGCAAGCGGGCTGGGTGATGATGACATCGACATCGGTCCAACCTTCCTTGATCTTCTGGATGTATTCGTCGAGACCAACGTAGTCGGCACCTGCAGCCTGTGCAGCAGCCTCCTGATCGGGGGTACAAAGGGCGAGTACGCGAACGACCTTACCAGTGCCGTTGGGCAGGGTGGCGGTGCCACGTACCATCTGATTGGCCTTGCGAGGATCGACACCCAGGCGGATATCGATATCGACAGAGGCGTCGAACTTAGTATAAGTAATCTCCTTTACGAGAGCTGTAGCCTCAGAGAGAGTATAAGCCTTACCTGCTTCAATCTTAGCAGCGGCGGCCTTCTGATTCTTAGTAAGTTTTGCCATTGTTAGTTTGAAGTGTTAAGGATTACAACTGTGGCTTTTCGCCGGTTACGGTGATACCCATGCTACGAGCTGTGCCAGCGATGACATTCATAGCTGACTCAACGGTGAAGCAGTTGAGGTCGGGGAGCTTGTCTTCGGCGATAGCCTTGATCTGGTCCCAAGTAACAGAACCAACCTTCTTGCGGTTAGGCTCAGCAGAGCCGCTCTTTACCTTAGCGGCCTCGAGGAGTTGGACAGCAGCGGGTGGAGTCTTCACCACAAAATCGTAGGACTTGTCGGTGTAGTAGGTGATCACGACTGGGAGCACCTTACCGGCACGATCCTGCGTACGGGCGTTGAATTCCTTACAGAAGGCCATGATGTTAATGCCCTTGGAACCAAGAGCTGGGCCTACCGGAGGTGCGGGATTGGCTGCACCACCCTTAATCTGCAATTTAATCTGTCCAGCAATTTCTTTTGCCATTGTGGAATGAAATGTATTGTGCCAGCGTCGCTACAAACGTCGGAACGACTCGCGACCTTCTGGCGGTTAATATATGTCTGAGTCAGTCAAACAGGATTGCTTCTCTTCCAGCGTAACAAGACTGCTCACGCAGCTGCCAGGCTCATCTGGCTCTGGAACCAGTACAAACTCCCTTCTGAATCAGGCCTCTTTGATGACTTGGTCAAAGTTGAGCTCAAGGGGGGTCTTACGACCGAAAATCTTGACGCTCACCTTCAGTTTCTTCTTTTCGTCGGAAATCTCTTCGATAACGCCATCGAAGTCCTTGAAAGGACCATCGTTGACCTTGATGGTCTCGCCGACCATAAATGTTACCTGGGCAGCAGCTTCGGACACGACACGCTCGTCGACATTGCCGAGCATAGCGGCAATCTGATCGTCGGGCAGGGGTTCGGGCTTCTTAGTAACACGTCCCATGAGGAAGTTGACCACATTGGTCGTATTAGCAAGCTGAGCCTGAACTTCGCCTACGAGCTTGCAGCGAACGAAGACGTACCCTGAGAAGAGGACCTTCTCCTTGATGTTCTTCTTATTGCCTTTCTGGACTACAACCTTCTCGGTTGGTACGATTACCTGCTCGACATTTCCGGCGAAGTCACCGTTCTTGATTTCAGCCTCAAGAAGTTCCTTCACCTTCAATTCCTTGCCACTAATCGCCCTCAGGCAATACCACCTAAACTCTGCAGCCATACACGTCTCAGTTTTGATTGATTAGAGCTGTGATGTTAGAGAGCATAGAGGAACTGCATCAAGCTGTACTTTTGAGCTCCGAAAGCCATATCCATAGCGAGGATCACAAGAGCGATAATCACGGAAGCAGTTAAAACGACTACCGAGCTGCTGGTCACCTCCTGGAGGGTAGGCCAAGAAACCTTATTGACCAATTCGTAATAAGATTCTTTAACGTAAGTGATAATCTTGTTCATTTGTATCTTTATTTAATTGCACGGGTGGTAAGGTTCGAACTCACGACACCTGGTTTTGGAGACCAGTGCTCTACCGACTGAGCTACACCCGTAGAATGCGAACTACCGGCGCGAGGCGCAGATAGTCCGCAAAAGGATTACGCGTTGCAATCAGGGAGATTAGAGAATCTCGGTGATCTGACCAGAACCTACGGTGCGGCCACCCTCGCGGATAGCGAACTGGAGACCCTGAGCCATAGCAACTGGGGTAATCAGCGTTACGTCGATGTTAACGTGATCGCCAGGCATAACCATCTCAACACCTTCTGGGAGCATGATCTCGCCGGTCACGTCCATGGTGCGGAGATAGAACTGAGGACGATAGTGGTTGTGGAATGGCGTGTGACGGCCACCCTCTTCCTTCTTGAGGACGTAGATCTGAGCCTTGAAGTGGTCGTGAGGAGTTACGCTGTTGGGCTTGCAGAGCACCATACCACGCTTAACCTCGTTCTTGTCGATACCACGGAGAAGCAGACCAACGTTGTCGCCAGCCTCACCCTCATCGAGGAGCTTGCGGAACATCTCGACGCCGGTAACGACGGTGAGACGATCGGCACCAAGGCCAAGGAGCTGTACCTGGTCACCAACCTTCACGATACCAGTCTCGATACGGCCGGTAGCAACGGTGCCACGACCGGTGATAGAGAAGATATCCTCGATAGGCATCAGGAATGGCTTGTCAAGGGCACGTGGAGGCAGCTGGATCCAGTTGTCGCAAGCGTCCATGAGCTCCATTACCTTATCCTCCCACTCGGGCACGCCGTTGAGGGCGCCAAGGGCAGAACCGCGGATGAATGGGGTATCCTCCTCGAAGTTGTACTGATCGAGCAGGTCGCGCATCTCCATCTCAACGAGGTCGAGCATCTCTTCGTCGTCAACCTGGTCGCACTTGTTGATGAATACCACGAGACGTGGAACGTTCACCTGACGAGCGAGAAGGATGTGCTCACGAGTCTGGGGCATAGGACCATCGGTAGCAGCAACTACGATGATGGCGCCATCCATCTGAGCAGCACCGGTAACCATGTTCTTCACATAGTCAGCGTGGCCTGGGCAGTCCACGTGAGCATAGTGACGGGTAGCGGTCTCATACTCAATGTGAGCGGTGTTGATGGTGATACCACGCTCCTTCTCTTCGGGAGCGTTATCAATCTGATCGAAAGACTTAACTTCCTGCTTGCCAAAGCCCCTCTTGTGAAGAACGAGTGAAATTGCAGCAGTCAAGGTAGTCTTACCGTGATCGACGTGACCGATAGTACCAATGTTAACATGTGGTTTCGAACGGTCAAATTGTTCTTTTGCCATAGTGTTGTAAATTTATTAAAAGTTTGTATTGTTTGGACTATTTTCCTGAATGATGATGCTAAAGCTATTCAAGATAGCCTCTCGAGCCGTCACCGAGAGTTGAACTCGGGACCTCATCCTTACCAAGGATGCGCTCTACCACTGAGCTATGACGGCAACATTTTGTCGGCTCCGGCGCATGAACCGGAAAGCTTGAGCGGGCAACGAGACTCGAACTCGCAACATTCAGCTTGGAGGGCTGACACTCTACCAATTGAGCTATACCCGCAAATAAAAGGGAATGTCCCCACGTTTTTGCGGGTGCAAAGGTAGAAAAATTATTTTGTACCACCAAATATTTTTATAACTTTTTTAAAAAATTCCCCCAAAAAAGTCTATTTTTCGCTTTTTCGGGGGAAACCTATTGCAAATTTGATGCTTTAAGATGTCAAATCACTTCATTTAAAATGGTTAAACATGGCTGTCTGAAACGAATCAATGCCTTTTTTCCTTAGCCTTGATGACTTGTCTCTCAAGGGCCTCGATGGCCTGGCTGGCAGCATCCTCGAACTTCTCGGCGTTCTTGGAAGCGTAGAACAGCTCGTCGCCAACGTGTAGCTTGACTCCGACTTCGCGGTTGGACTTTTCGGTGATATTAAGAATCTTCAGCTGTACTTCGGCTACGCGGATTTCGGTGAAGCGATTCAGCTTGCCCAGTTTCTTGGTGATGTAGGCATTGAGTGAGTCGGACGTCTCGAAGTTGACGGACTGGATAGTGATCTCCATAATGGTCTCCTTTCTTTAAGATGTTAAAGTTAACTTAGTGTTTATCGCGTATTGGCTCTCCGCATCATTTGGCGCGGGGATGAGCCTGTTTGTAGTTCTCGATGATGTCTTTTGGCGTGAGATGCGTATAGACCTCGGTGGATTGGAGGGAAGCATGTCCAAGCAGCTCCTTGACGGCCATGAGGTCGGCACCTTCGGCCAGCATATTGGTTGCGAACGAATGCCTCAGCACGTGGGTTCCCCGGCGGGCCAGGTGTGGCAGATTGGCCAGATACTTGTGTGCCACGGCATATACCTTCAGGGGCTTGAGCGGATTTCCGTCGATGTCGGTCAGAAAATGCTCGGGAGGGAATCCAACCTCGGCATCCCGTCGGTCGCGGTACTGGACAATCAATGCTTCGAGTTCGGGACCGAACGGGATCAGGCGTTCCTTGTTCCCCTTGCCCCTGACCTTGAGCTGATGGCTCTCGATATCGACGTCCCTGTCCTTGAGTCCGGCTACCTCGGAGCGTCGCATCCCGGTGGAATAGATCAGGTCGATGAGCAGATGGTCGCGGATGCCCTCGAAATCCTGGCCGTAGTCGATGTCGTCGATCAGGTAGTCCATCTGGTCCTCGGTGATCCAGACAGGCAGGACCTTCGGCACCTTGGGGGACGGCAGAAGCGTCAGCGGGTTGGAGGCTATCAATCCCTGCCGCCTAAGGTAGCGATAGAAGCTACGCAGGCAGCAAACCCTGCGCTTGATGCTCGACGCCGACTGATGATGCCTGCCCATTTCGGCCATCCAGCCACGGACAAGGTCCAGGTCGGGATGAAGCGGGTCGAACGTCCCGGTTTCGCGTGTTACAAACTCCTCGAAGCTCTTCAAGTCGGCGGCATACGCCTCGGCTGTGCGGTCGGAATAGTTCCTCTCGTACCTGATATAATTTAAAAAGGAGAGGACGTGTTCGTTCATACTTTAGTTTTCGAAGAGTTAGCAGGCCGCCATTGCCCTAGTTTGTGACACTGCAAATATAAGCAAATTATTCCATAGAACGAAATTTTCGAAGCAAAAAATGCGAAAAGCATGCTCACAATCCACATTTTGTGCATTTTTTGCCACTTTCTACACGAAAATTCCGATGATTTAGGCATGAGTACGCAGTTTGTTCACGGGGCGGGTAGGCTTGACGAACTTGCGGTAGAGCTTCAGATAGAGGGGCACACTCTGATTGATGAGCGTAAACTTGTAGCGCTCGGTCTTGGTGAGATAGCTGTTCACCGAAAGCGGATAGTAGGGCAGCGACTTGTAGTCGCCCGGGAACTCGTAGAGCCCGCAGCGGCAAAGGTTGGACAAGGCCTGCGAGAAGAGGTAGGACACGCGGTTGATGAAGGTGTATCGGATGGCGGACTCGATCTGGGTATGCTCCATCGCGAAATCCCACAAGCGCTGGCAGATGTTGAGGAGGTCGTCGGTCTTCTTGGGGTTGCGGCTGTTGGTTATCGAACTATCACGCTGGTAGAAGTCATAGACATTCAGGTTCTCGAATGCGATGCGACGGGCGAAGAAATAGGCTCTTGGCGTGAACTCCTGGTCTTCGTGGTAGGCACCTTCGAGGAACTGCAGACCATAGCGTTCGATGAATCCACGGCGATAGATGGCCGCCCAGGCAGCTGCAGGCATACCGCACTTGAGCAGGAACTCCTCGCCCTTGACGGTCTTTCCGTTTGTCTTGTCCTTGATGACGTAGGGTGTGGATGTGCCCTTCTCCTCGTCCACGAGGTTCAGGCCGAAGCAGAGCACATCGAGGCGCTCCTTCTCGGCCCTTTCGAGCAGACGGGGTGCGAAACACGACTCGAGATTGTCGTCGCCATCGACCCACCACACGTAGTTGCCGCGTGCCCTCTTGAAGCCCACGTTGCGTGCTGCGCTGAGTCCACGGTTCTCCTGGTCGATGATGATGACTGGAGCTGTCTCCACTCCCGACTGAGCCTCACGGGCCAAGAAATTTTCGAGCACCTGTCGGGAGTCGTCAGTCGAACCATCGTTGACACAGATGATTTCATAATCACTAGGGTCAAGTCCCTGATTACGAACCGAGGCAATGCACCTGCCAATCCATTTGGACACATTATATATAGGTATAATAAAGCTGAGTCGCATTTTTCCAAGTAATTTAAGATAATTATGACAATCTAGAATAATAACGTAAAAAGGCGCATTTTATTGTGTGGAGCCCTTGCGAAGTTTGTAAAGCTCATAGTCCACCAGCATACGATAGCGCAAACCCTGACGCGTATGCCAGTACCACCCGGGATATCCGTCGAGGAAACCGGCCATGAAGATGTAACGACAAACGAAGTAGATGACCGGGCGGACGAACAGGGGACAATGGGCATAGAGCTTCTTGACCCATCGTTTCCGTTCGGCCCCTGTCCCGAACAGACGTCCCCGGACCTCGTCGGCGCCTGCCTTCTGCCGCTCCATCTGGAGGAGGTTCAGGGCTTCCCGCTTGGCATAGCCCTGATGCTTGGCCCACCACCAGTCGAGGTCGCGCAAGTTCCAGTCGGTCTGGTCGCCATTCCAATAGACCGTCTCCCCTCCCTGGACAATCAGATGCTCGTCCATCAGCAGGTCCTCGCTGCGTCCGAACCCGCGACGTATAATCTTGATCTGTGGGGCAGGATACCAGCCTCCATGGCGGAGAGCCCGTCCCATGAAGACGATCTGCTTGTTGACATAGATGCCATTCACGTTGTCGGGCAGTGTCGGCAGGTTCTGCTCGGCCAACTCGGCGAGCTGGTCGCTGATGATCTCGTCGGCATCGAGGCGCCAGATCCACTGGTTCGTAATCGGGAGATTATCGAGAGCCCAGTTGAACTGCTCGGCCTGATACGTAAAGGCATGCTGGACGACGCGTGCGCCCAGCTGTTCGGCTATCTGGCATGTCCTATCGGTGCTGTACGAATCGACCACCCAGATGTCGCTGCACACCCTTCGTGCCGAAAGGATGCAGCGCTCCAGATGGAGCTCCTCGTCTTTGGTAAGTATGATACATGCAATGTCCAACATAGCCGTCAGCGCCCGAAGGCATCAATTTATCGTTCTGCTGATCACAACAGCAGGATTCCCGCCCACAACAGTTCGAGGTTCTACATCCTTGAAGACACAGGCACAGGCTCCCACGACGGCACCTTCGCCCACCATGACGCCCAAACCGATGTAAGCACGTGTGCCAACCCATGCTCCCTTACCGATTGTCACCGGAGCAACGACAAGACCCGTCGCTGCATTATTCACCGAACCCGTCAGATGCCCGGCCGTACAGACGTAGGCGTATTGAGAAAGGCAGGCATCCTCCATCAGCGACACGCGTGCCTGGTTATAGACGATGACGTGCGGACCGATGCAGCTGCCCCGTTGCAAGGTGAGAAGCCAAGGCGCCCACACTTCGGCCGAGGCATACACCTCAGCGCCCCAGGAAACATCGGCTCCGAAGAGCTTCAGCAAGGCAAGACGCCAGAGGCGGAAAAGCTTCGTGCCAAAAGGGCGAAACAGAACGAGACGCACCGCATACCAGAGGGAGCGGCACACCTTGTTGCTGAAGGTCACATGTCCTATCGTCTGTCGTTCGTACATAACAGAAACGGATTAGCCAAAGAAACGCCATTTGAAGTACTCCTTCACCCATCGCCAGGAGATATGCTGCGACTGGACCCCCAGGTACTCGCCCTTGACGATGCGCCGATTCAGGCGACGGGCATCCAGACCTTCGTCCTCAGCAACAATGACGGGCACATCGACTGTAGCCAGACAATCTGCCCCGACGTCATGGTAAAGCTGGTACTGCAACGCATAATCTGCACCCAGTGGATAGTCGAGGTCAAACCGACAGACATCGGCTCGCACAAAAGCGGATGCGATGCCGAAAGCCGGTTCGACAGGAATTACTGATACAGGACGGGGCGGTTCAGCCACGAAGCCCTCCTCCCCTGCTTTCCTTCGCATCACATCGCCGCCGATCATCTTCAGCCTATGATAATCCAACTGCTCGTACGAGAAAACCTCCATGAGGACCTTTTCGTTCCAGAACCGGTCGCCTGCATAAAGGAAGAAGAGCCACTGGTCGTCGGTGCCAGCCAACTCGACAGCCTTTCTGGCCGCCTGGTTCATGGCATCGTAAGTTCCCTGATTGGGCTCGCTGGACCAGAAGGTCAGGCGCTCGTCGAACTTCCGGATGATGTCCAGCGTCCCATCGGTTGAACTACCGTCCCAAACGATGTAGTTCAATCTCGGATACTGCTGCTCCAGCACGGAGCAGATGGTACCCTCGAGCACATCTGCATTGTTGTGGCAGACCGTGATGACAGTCAGAAGGGGTAATCCAGCCATTTTGTCTAATTGAATTTTGAACGAAGATAGCGAGCCGTGTAGGAGTTATCGCAGGCACAAAGGTCGCGTGGCGTGCCTTGGAATACCAGATTGCCACCCTGTTCGCCACCTTCTGGCCCCAGGTCGATGACATGGTCGGCACACTTGATGACTTCCAGATTATGTTCGATGATGACGAGCGTATGGCCGCGCTGCAGAAGGAAGTCGAATGCCTCGAGGAGCACACGTACGTCGTAGAGGTGCAAGCCGGTGGTAGGCTCATCGAAGATGAAGAGGGTGTTGCCCCCTGTGGAAGGCTGCGAGATGTTCGAAAAGGCACCGCGCGGCTTGTCCTCGCCCACATCGCCCAGATAAAAGGCCAGCTTCACGCGCTGATTCTCACCGCCCGAAAGCGAGGAAGAAGACTGTCCGAGCTTGATGTAACCCAGTCCCACCCTCTGGAGAGGACGCAACTTGCGAACCACATTGGCAGCATAACCCGCACCGGGGAGACTACGGGTGACATCCTGTCCAAAGAACTCGATGGCCTCATCGACACTCATATCGAGCACATCGGAGATATCCTTGTCGAGATAGCGCACCTCGAGCACATCGCTGTTGAAGCGCTTGCCATGGCACGACTCGCACTCGATGACGAGGTCGGCCATAAACTGCATCTCGACCGTGATGGTGCCCTCGCCCTTGCACTCCTCGCAGCGTCCACCCTCGACATTGAACGAGAAGGTGGCGGCCGTAAAGCCCATCTGCCTGGCCAGAGGCTGTTCGGCAAAGAGCTTGCGGATCTCATCGTAGGCCTTCAGATAAGTGGCAGCATTCGAACGCGTGGATTTGCCGATGGGATTCTGGTCGATGAATTCGATGTGCTGGATGCGACGCATGTCACCCTCGAAGCCGGCGAATGCACCGGGAGCATCGCTGGCCTCCCCCATCCAGCGTAACAAGCCTCGATAGAGGATGTCGCGCACCAGGGTCGATTTGCCCGAACCCGACACACCAGTGACTACCGTCATCACGCCGAGGGGGAACTTCACGCGGATGTCCTTCAGGTTGTTCTGAACGGCACCCTGCACCTCGATGTAGGAGGACCAGGGACGTGTATGCTTCGGTACAGGGATGGTCTCTCGACCCGTCAGGAATCGGGCTGTATAGCTGTCGCCCTTCGTGAGGTCGATGAGCGGACCCTGATAGGTGATTTCGCCACCGAACCGGCCAGCTCGCGGTCCGACATCAATCAGCCAATCGGCTGCTCGGATGATCTCCTCGTCATGTTCCACCACAATGACCGTGTTCCCCTGGTCGCGTAACTCCCTGAGCACATGAATCAGCTGGTCGGTATCTCGACTGTGCAGACCGATGGACGGTTCGTCGAGGATATACATCGAACCTACGAGCGCCGAACCCAACGAGGTGGCCAGATTGATGCGCTGCGACTCTCCTCCAGACAACGAGTTGGAGAGACGATCGAGCGTGAGATAGGAAAGCCCCACTTCCTGAAGGAAATGCAAGCGGTTCCGAATTTCGGTGAGCAGTCGGCGAGCGATGATTGCTTCGTGCTCCTCGAGCTTCAAGTCGTCGAACCATCGGATGAGGTCGCTCACCGACATGCGTACCACTTCGGCGATGGACTTGCCGCCAACCTTGACGTATTCGGCCTCCTTCTTCAGTCGGGAGCCATGACAAACCGGGCAGAGTGTCTTGCCACGATAGCGGGCCTGCATGACACGATACTGGATCTTGTAGAGGTTCTCGGACACCATCTGGAAGAAGTCGTTGATGCCATACAGCGTCTTGCTTTCCTCCCAGCCGGTCACCTCGCTGACACCATTCTCATGGGCAGCACCTTCTCGTTCCTTCCGCGTCAGCACCCCAGCGGGATAACCCTGCCAGAGGAGGTCCTTCTGCTCCTGCGTCAACTGGTAATAGGGGCGATGCACCGGAAAACACTGCCCATCGCTCAGGATCACCTCCCCTACCCTCGAAATGAAATACTTCTTCCACTCCGACATCTTGTCGCCACGCCAGGGGACGACACAATCCTCGTAGAGCGACAAGGCCTTGTTCGGAATCACCAGATCCTCGTCGATGCCCAGCACCTTGCCGAAACCTTCGCACTTGGGACAAGCGCCAGCCGGGGAATTGAAGTTGAACATCATGTCGGAGGGTTCCTCGAACGACATGCCATCGGCCTCAAAGCGCTTGGAGAACAGCATCTCCTCATACGACGAATCCTTGCCCCATGACTTCAAGATAAATTCGCCATCGCCTTCATAAAACGCCGTCTCGACCGAATCGGCAAAACGCGACAAGGCGGCCTGATCGGCAAAAGGAACCATCACACGGTCGATGACCAGATTGAAGGGATGGGACTCCACCTCTTCCAGCCGTATGAAACGGCCGTTGGATTCAACTCGTGAGAAGCCACTCTTGATCAGCACCTCGATGTGCTCCTTCAAGGTGCGGTCGGCAGGTACATCGACCTGGACCAAGATGGCAAGTCTGGTGCCTTCGGGCAGTTGCTGCGCCTTCTGGATGACATCCTCGACGGAATGCTTCTTGACCAGCTGCCCGCTGATGGGGCTATAGGTCTTGCCCACGCGCGCATAAAGTAACCGCAGGTAATCGTAAATCTCGGTGGATGTCCCCACAGTGCTTCGGGGATTACGGACGATGACCTTCTGCTGAATAGCCACCGCAGGAGGAATCCCGAGGATGTAATCGCACTCGGGCTTCCCCATTCGTCCCAGGAACTGGCGTGCATAGGACGAAAGAGATTCCACATAACGGCGCTGTCCTTCAGCATACAGGGTGTCGAAAGCCAGCGATGACTTGCCCGAACCCGAGAGACCCGTGACCACCACAAACTTGCCGCGTGGAATCTCTACGTCGATATTCTTGAGATTGTTCACACGGGCACCCTTGACGATGATGTTACCCTCGTCGGTAGGATCGTAGTCGGCCTGACCACTCTTTTTTCTCAGCGCTTCTATCTGTTGCTTGATTGTGCTCATTCTGACATATAAATGCGATGCAAAGATAGGACTTTTGCACCGCATTTCCAAATTTTCACCTATAAAAAATGATAAAACAACGGTTTCAACCTACATAGTGCAACAAACCTGTCAGTTCTTCAATTCAAGTCGTACCACGTTTTCGACATGCTGGGTGTGTGGAAACATATCGACGGGCTGGATGTCGGTGACGCGATACTTCACGTCGAGCAACTGCAGATCGCGTGCCTGGGTGGCAGGATTACAGCTCACATAGACGATCACCTTCGGCTCGGCCATGAGGATGACCTGGACGACATCCTCGTGCATACCGGCACGAGGAGGATCGGTGATGATGATGTCGGGGCGGCCCTGCCGGCTGACAAATTCCTCGGTAAGGATATCCTTCATATCGCCGGCAAAGAACAACGTATTGTCGATGCCGTTGAAAGCCGAATTGACCTTGGCATCCTCAATGGCATCGGCCACATATTCGATGCCGATGACCTTGCGGGCATTGCGTGCCACAAAGTTGGCAATAGTACCCGTTCCGGTGTAGAGGTCATAAACCAAGGCATTCTGCTTTTCGTCCAAACCGGCGAAATGGCGAGCATGCCTGTAGAGCTCGTAGGCCTGGCGCGAATTGGTCTGATAGAATGATTTCGGCCCTACCTTGAACCTCAGCCCCTCCATCTCCTCGATGATGTGGTCCTTGCCCCAGAAACAGACAGCCGGCTGATCGCTCCACGCATCGTTAAGCTTCCGATTGATTACATAAATCAGCGAGGTGAAAGCAGGGAACTTTTCGTGAATCGCCTGCATCAGCTGTTCAATCTGCGTCGGCTCATTCTCGCCGAAGATGAGGATGAGCATCTTCTCGCCTGTCGAAGCCGTACGCACCACCATATTGCGAAGCAAACCATGACGCTGGCGCAGGTCGTAGAACGTCAGTCCCGTTTCGATGGCATACTGCTTGATCCAAAGCCGCACCTCATTCGAGATATCCTCCTGAAGGTAGCAGCAGTCTATGTCGAGCACCTTGTCGAAGCTCTCCGGGATATGGAACCCCACCCCTGGAACAGAGGGCATCTCCAAACCCTGGGCACGCAGAATGTCCATCTCCTCGAACGAAACCCATTTCCTGTTTGAGAAGGTGAATTCGAGCTTATTCCGATAGCGAAGAGTCTGGCGAGAACCGTCAATCGGATGGCACGGAGGAAGCTCCACCTTGCCAATGCGCTGCAGGGCATCCATGACCTGCTGCTGCTTGAACCGCAGTTGCTCCTCGTAGGGGACATGCTGCCACTTGCATCCTCCGCACACGCCAAACATATTGCACACCGGTTGCACACGCACAGGCGACGGCTCGATGAGACGGACTATCTTTCCTTCGGCATAGGAACTGCGCGACTTCAGGATCTGCACATCGCACACATCCCCTTCAGCAGCAAAGGGAACAAACAGCACCTTACGAATCTGATTGCCTTCCTTGTCGCGGCTGATTCCGCCGTTGCTGCCCACACTGTCGAAATGTGCAACGCACTTGCCTTCAGCAGCATATTTTTCGATTATTATGCCATTTAGTACCGGCAATTTCTTCTTTTTTCGTTCCATTTTTGATAATAAATGTTAAATTTGCGCAATTTTGTGCAATTTTAAGCGCAAATATTTGGCGCAATACAAAATTGTTCGTATATTTGCACCACATTTTTAAGATAAAAGCTATTATACTTACAGAATGACAGACGTATCTCAACCTTAAACATGAAAGACACGCGAAAAGAACCATAACTCTCCGCTGGGAAGCTCTAAGAGTTAGAAGATAGGGGTCGTTATCCGAATGGGTAACGACCCTTCATCATTTTGGGCATTACTTTACCTTGAGTTCGTCGCCGCGTTCACGAACAATGGCGCGATAGAAGTCGTCGCTGTAACGTGGCTGCATGGGCGATGCCGGCACACCCCATTGAGTGCGAAGGAACTCGCCGTCCTTCTCCTTCTTGATGTTGCCATCCAGATACTTCACCAGCAGATAGATGGCCAGGTCCTTGTAGCACATGGTGGCAGCATTGGCCTCCGTCGCACAATAATCGGTCAGATACTTGGTTGCCTCAGCAGTCTTGCCCGCTTCGACCAAGGCCTTTACATGCGCATCGATTTCCTGTTCCTGCCTATCCCAACGGCTGAAAAGGGAGTCACGCACAGCCTCGACATCGACACTCATATCCGACCATCGCGTATAGCGCTGCTGAGCGACCCACGACGTCATCCAGAAGAGCGACGTCCACGAGAAGGAGAGCAGGTCGCCATTGCCGTGTCGAAGACATTCGGGCACAGCTGACACATTATTATATATAGGTACGTAAAGCGCCGAAGCTGCATCATCCACACCGAACCATGTCTTGGAACCTACCTCACGGGGCAGCCAGCCACGCATCTCGGCGACGAAAGTGAAACCCGTCTGCTGCGTGCCGATGGCTCGCTCATGCAGATAGGTCGGCGCCTCATCGGGGCCATCAGCCTCCACCTTCCAATGCATGGGACGCCAGCGATAGGGCACCTTGAAGGGACCTGCTCCAATGTCCTGGGTCATGTCCCAGGGAGTTCCCTCAAAATGATCGGCCATCGCAGCCTGTACGTCGCGATGCGATATCAGCCTGTCTGGCTTGATATAAAGCGGAAGGACCTCCACAGGCTCACCCTTGTCGTTGACATAGCCCTTTCCGGTTGGCTTGCCCTGCATATCGACGAAGGGAAAATAGCGGTCCATGCCCTTCGCACAACGGTTGTACCATGCCCAGACACGTCCGTCACAGCCACGATAGGAGCTGTAGTCCTGCTCGCCGAATGTCATGGCAAAGTCGAAGTCCTGATCGGAACCATTGGCAGCATATTTGCCGCACTTACGTGCAAAGGAGATGAGGTCGGCGCTGAAGTAGCACGAATCACCCACCTCGTACCGCTGGTACTTCTTAGATTTAAGATTTGAACCCGGATAGTTGATTACGCTATTCACCTTCCGAAGCTTACGGCCCTCCTGCGGGAAGGTATGGATACGGGCCTGATTGGCATGGCCCGATATACAATCTTCGGGAATCAGCCGTGCCACCCAGACGGCACCCTTCTCTCCGGTGCCCTTGCCCTCGCAGATGGGAACGCCAGGGACACCCTTGCCGATGAGGTCCATTACCCAGATTTCGTTGGGATCGCCGATTGAGAAGGTCTCGCCCTCCGAGGCATAACCATACTCCTCGACCAGCTGGGTCATCACGTCGATGGCCTCGCGCGCCGTCCGGCTACGCTCGAGTGCAATGTACATCAGCGACCCATAATCCACAATGGCCGTGGTATCCATCAGGCTCAAGTCACCGCCCCAGGTCGATTCGGCGATGGTGACCTGCCACTCGTTCTGGTTGCCCACCACCCGATAGGTATGTGCCGGCTGTGGAATCTGTCCCAACGGCCGCTGGCTATCCCAGTCGATGACCGGTCGCATCTCGCCAATCGAGTGATCGGCAGCGGGTGTGAACTGCAGGTCGCCATAGAGTTGATGACTGTCGGCATTGTAGCTGATCATAGTCGATCCGTTGACCGACGCCTTCCTGCCTACAAGCAGATTGGTACATGCCTGTGAAGCGGAAACAAAAGCAGCGCCAAGCATAGCAGCTGCAAGGATTCTCTTGTTCATATCCATTCTATCCTAATTCAAAAATTCTTTTCGAAACTTACCTTTGTCTCATTGCCCAGACGATCCACGGCATAGACCACAATCCGGTGGTTGCGTCCCTGAGCTATGCCATAATGACAAGGTTCGCCGAAGTAGTGGCCCGTATTGTCCATGTCGAAAGGCACGAACTTGCCATCGATGGTCACCTTGTGGCGATGCACTCCACTACCCTCATCCACAATATCGAGCTGTATCTTCTGATAACTGACCTTGCCGAGGCTGACCTCCGGACCCTTACTGTCGCGACGTACGGCATAGCGGCCGCATTCGCGAATCTCGCCGCACACTCGCGCCCGCTTTCCCTTGGCAGCATCCACGAAACGAGATTTCCGTACAGCGCCTTCCCCATCCACATTGGCCAGATAAAGCTGCTCGGGATGGTCCACTGTTCCGGGCACTTCAATGCTCACCTCACACCAGGTATGCAGGGGAATATCCGTATGTCCCAAAGTATATACTTTCGAGACACAAGGCACGTCATACTTCTCTTCGGCCTTGTAGGCGATGCGGCGGCCCTTGCGGTTCTTGCGATAACGGGTCACCGTACGGGTTGCCTGCGCCTTGTCAGCGATGCCAAAGCGAAAATCCACGTCGGTATAGAACACACCCGGTGCAGCACGGAAATAGCAGCCTGCCGAATCAATCTCGAAGGGTTGCATGGCCTGTGCCCAGAATGCCTCGTTGTGGGTTGCGGCAGGGATGGGCTCGGCAGGCGGCACGCCACGGACATCGAAGTCCAACGATGTGAAGTTGCCATGTGCGTCCGTGAGCTCATAGACGAAATGATAGAGGCGTTCCTCCTTGATGTCCACGATGCCATTGCCCACCGCGGGATCGACCTGCTGCAGAAAGTTGCCCGGCTCGATGAATGACTTCATGATCATCGACTTCTGTCCCACCCATGCTGCATAGTCGGTCACCGTATTGTTGAACCGGTTCTCCGAATAGCGGAAGGCATCCTGTCGGAAGCAGAAGATCTCCTGATAGAGCGGTTCGCCATTTTCGGCAAACTGTCCTTCCAGGCGCATGAGCAGCCGCAGCTGCTTCACGCCGTAGCGGTTCGATTGTCCATCCATGTAGTCGTAGGCCTTCAGCGCAAGGCCGATGCGCCCCCACGCCGTCATAGGCTTGGACAGACTGCCCCCGATGCCGCCGCTCGTAGCACAAACACCCGTAACGGGGCTTACCTGCCTGGTAGTAAGACCATTGGCCAATCCCTCGCCCGGCTGCGGGTAGATATAGACGTGGCTGATGCGTGGAGCCTGGGTGTCCTTCAGCTCACGCAGGAAGAACATCATCGGGTCATAGCAGATGTCGTTGTCATCGTCGGGGATGTTGCGAAGCTCAAAATGGACATGAGGGCCACCAGAACTACCTGTGTTGCCGCTCAGGGCAATCACTTCGCCCAGCTTGACCGGCAGTTCTTCGGGACTGAAGTTGATGTCACAGTTGTTCAGTTCCTCGCTGACCTGGCGTTCCCTCACCTTCTTCCAGATCTTCTTGCTGAATGTATCCAGGTGACCATAGACCGAAGTCAGCCCCAGTTCCGGATGTTCCACATAGAGAGCCAGTCCATACCCATACGCATTGATGCCCACCCTACGGACAAATCCATCTGAGAAGGCATAGACCGGATGTCCGATAGTCTGGTCGGTCTTGAAATCCAGCCCACCGTGGAAGTGGTTGGGCCTCAGTTCTCCATAGTTGCCTGCCAAAGCCGGACGCGTATCAACGGGCAGGTGATAGTGCCTGTCAGCCTCCACCACAGGCGGCTCGTCGTGAAAGCGCACCGAAGCACGGGCAATCTCCTCATTCACACGCTGGGTCTTGCTCTGGGCACAACCTGGCAGCGAAAGCAATGTCAAAGCCGCTGCAACACTATACCGCAGGGCTGTTCGTATCATTTTATTCATAATTAAGTTGCAAAGTTATCACTTTAGTTTCTATTTTCCAAATTTTACGTCCTTTTTTTGACAAAAAGCCGAAATATTTCAGCCAATTCTTGCTGGTTTTATGATTTCTGTCTATCTTTGCCTCTCAATTTCCAAACAAATCTCAAAACATCGTATGTCATTTCCCTCTTTCCGCCACCTCTTCAGCCTTCTGTTGGCAGGAGCCGGAATCACCAACCTTTGCGCACAAGTCACTCAGCCTCTGACACCAGGTAGCCGCCTTCAGGTCGAACACTGCGAACGTGTCGAAATGGAGGTCATTCCTTCCGGTCGTATGCAGATCCTCGCCAATCCATCCTCCAAAACTGTAGTCATGGGATATACCGATACGCCCATTCCAGCCGAAGCTGTCCTGCCATCCAACATGCAGTACTGGCTTGAATGCGTCGAGCTGGGAGCAGCATATGTTACCGAACACCCCGAACTCCAATTGGGCAGTAACTCGTCCCGACACGCATCGTCGAAGGTCATCCGCCCGTTGTTAGGCAGCATCGAATGGGATCAGGCTGATCCCTACAATCGCCTGTGTCCTTCGGGCACTCCTGTTGGCTGCGTAGCCACAGCTATGGCGCAGGTCATGCTCTACTGGAAACATCCCGATCAGGGTACAGGTACGCACACATGGAAATGGAACGGGACCACCCACACCGTTCATTTTGATTCAGTCACCTACAACTGGGACCTGATGCTGCCAAAATATGGTCGAGCCGCCTCTGCTTCCGCCGAACAGGAAGCAGAGGCCGCCAAACTCAGCTACCATTGCGGTGTTTCCATCGACATGATGTGGCAGTCGGACGGCAGCGGAACCTATACCGAGCATATTCCCAAAGCCCTCCGAGAGCATTTCGACTATAACGACCGTGCCGCTGTTGTCTATCGTGAAAGCTACTCCTTCGACGATTGGAACGAGCTGCTCATCAGCGAACTGGAGGCTGGTCGTCCCATCATTTTCTCAGCCAACAGCGATGAGGCTGGACATGCCTTTGTCATCGATGGCATCGACAAGGATGGCCTTTTCCACGTCAACTGGGGTTGGGACGGCTGGTACAACGGCTACTTCGACATCAATATCCTCAATCCGTATGGAGCAGGCATTGGTGCCACCGAGACGGAGGTCGGATTCTGTATGGGTCAGAATGCCGTCATACAGGTATGCCCCGACAAAGGTGTCGGGCACCTTTATAGCAAGGTCAAGTCGAGCGGAGCATGGCTCTACAACTACGATTCCACCTATGTACTGAGCACCTATATCGAGAATGCCACCTACGACATACTGCAGGGAGTATGTGGCATCGAGGTGCTCGACGCCCAAGGGCAACACGTGCGCTACGAGATGGGCGACACCATCACCCTCCATCCCTTCGCCACATGGGATCCTCGCCACGACCATTTCTATTTTGCATGGACCAACTCCTACCTCTATGGCCAGGGGTTGGCCGATGGCGACTATTCGGCACGTCTTTGCTTCGAGCAATTCGGTGCCGACACGGTATTCCTTGCTGTGCCCACCCATTATTACAATACGCCAAGGGTTGACTTTTCCATCAAGGACGAACAGATTACCGACATTTCCAGTTGCTCAGGCACCAACGTCATCGAAGGTCGCAACTTCAGCCTGCAGGGCGAGGAATTAGCCATCGGCAAAGAGTATGTAGCCACCATCGATCTCTACAACCACGGCAACGACCCCTTCAGCGGCATCATATCCCTTGAAATCATCACCCCCGACGGGAAAAAGACCACTATTCCCGACTGCGAATGCCCCGACCTGCACGTCTTTATTCCGGCAGGAGGGACCTATCTGGCCCGAATTCCCATCCTTATTACCCAGGAAGGCGAATGGCATGCAAGACTCTATGCCTACAACCTTCCGATGGGTTTTGAGGTGCCCGAATGCAACATGGACAGGGAAATCTCGTTCTCAGCTCGGTTCACCGAGGAGTCGCCCGCCTCGCTCTACCTTCTCGAAGCTCCAAAGCTCCTCACCGAACGATGCGAAGTCGATGGCGACATCGAGTTCCAGCTGCTCATCAGCAACGAGGGCGGTACATTCTCCGACCTGTTGGGCATGCGATTCTACACTGGCCAATCCTCCAGTACCCAACCTGCATTTACCATCGCGGGCGACGTGGAGATAGCCATGCGCACCCGGTCAGACACCATCATCGTTCGCGGAACACTCTCCGAAGCCCGTGGCATGAGGAAATACTATGCCCGACCCTACTACCGGGATGCCTATGGCGACGAACAGCTCCTCAGGCTCTCCGGGTCCGATAATGGTTCTTCCACGCCCGATCCCGTCGAAGTACGTGTCTATAATGCTTCGGGCATCGAAACCATCCCCATCGACGACTCCCCTGTCATCCGTACTTACGACCTCTTTGGCCGCCCCATCCGTCCCTCTTCCGGGCGCTTCATCATTCGTGCAGGACAAAAGGTATTAAAAAGATAATAGATTGCTCCCCTTTTCCGACATCCACACGCACATTCCCGACCGACCGGGGTCCATCCTCTCGGTACCTGCCGAGAGGGTGGGTGTTGTCGTTGCTGCCAACGGCAGCAGACCTTCCGATGAGCAGCAATACTACAGTATCGAGCTCCACCCCTGGCACCTTCATGAAGGTAGCATTGCCCAGTTCCGGATGGTCGTCGAGCAATATCGCGATGACCCCCACTTTGTCGCCATCGGCGAATGCGGGCTTGATGGACTTTGCACGACACCCATCCATCTGCAGCTCGAAGCCTTCCGCGCTGCTCTCCGTTCGGCACATTCCTGCCGCAAGCCTGTCATCATCCACTGTGTCCGGCTTTGGAGCGAGGTCATTGCCGAAGCCCGACCCTTCATGCGGCCTACACAAGCAGACGGAGAACCTCCGCAGCCCTTCATCATCCACGGATTCCGCAAGGGGCCCCAACTTGCCCGCCAGCTCCTGAATGCCGGTTTCAGCATCAGCTTAGGCGCACACCACCATCCCGAAATCCCCGTCGTCGTCCCCGCCCACCGTCTCTATCATGAGACGGACGAGGAGTAGAAGAATAAGATGCTCTTTTGGCAACTCTGTAATCCCGAAATGCTGCTAAATGACCGGCTTTCGGGACTTTTTTAGGCCCTGATATACCAGGATATAGAAATAATATGTATCTTTGCGCCATGAAATTTAGTGAATTAGGACTGGACCAGGGCGTAATGGATGCCCTGGATTATATGAATTATGGCCAATGTACCCCGGTACAGGAGCAGGCCATCCCCCCTGTGCTGAATGGCGATGATGTGATAGCCGTGGCACAAACGGGCACCGGCAAGACAGCTGCCTACCTGCTGCCCATTCTTTCGAACCTGAACCGCTACCGTTATCCCACCGATGCCATCAACTGCGTCATCATGGCACCGACACGCGAACTCGCCCAGCAGATCGACCAGCAGATGCAGGGTTTCTCCTACTTCGTCGATGCCTCGTCGGTAGCCGTCTATGGTGGCGGTGAAGGAACCGATTTCGCTGCTCAGGAACGTGGACTCCGCCAGGGTGCCGATGTGGTGATTGCCACCCCGGGCCGTCTTCTCTCGCACATCAACCTGGGATACGTCGATTTGTCCCAAGTATCTTTCTTCGTACTCGACGAAGCCGACCGCATGCTCGACATGGGGTTCTACGACGACATCATGGCCATCAACAAGCTGCTGCCCGACGACTGCCAGAAGATCCTCTACAGTGCCACGATGCCCCCCAAGATACAGCAGTTGGCTGAGAAGATCCTATGGAATCCCGTGATGGTGAAGATTGCCATCTCGAAGCCTGCCGAAAAGATTCACCAGCAGTGCTGCATCTGCCACCAGGCACAAAAGACGCTCCTACTCATCCGCTTCCTCAAGAAATTCTACGGTGGACGCGAGGATGGTTTCGTAAAGGACGAACTGCTCCACAATCCAGAGAAACGCGTGGTGGTCTTCGTGAGTCGAAAGGCTGATGTGCGCGATGTGGTACTGGGACTGCGAAAGAAGGGATTCCAGGTGGCAGCCATGCACTCCGACCTCGAGCAGAAGGAGCGCGATGAGGTGATGAATGCCTTCCGTGCAGGTCGCACCAACATCATCGTCGCCACCGACATCGTCTCACGAGGTATCGACATCAGCGGCATTGCCCTGGTCATCAACTACGATATGCCGCACGATCTGGAGGATTACGTGCACCGCATCGGACGCACAGCACGCGCTGACCACGACGGCGAAAGTCTCACGCTGGTCAGTTGTGACGATCGGCGAGACTTGCGCAAACTGGCCGCCCTCGAAAAGTTTATCGACAGGACGATGGCGCGAATCGCCGTGCCCGACGAACTGGGTGGCTGCGATTTCAAGGAAACAAGTCGGGAAGGCGACAGGTCAACAAGCCTACGAAACCACAAGTCCCCGAATCAACGAAACAAGAAATCAAATCACAAGAAATCAAGTGATAGCCGCAATGAAGACAAAAAATCGTCTCACCACGCTGGTGACAAGCCTGCTCGCAAGCATCGCTCTACTGACCGCCCTGCCGGCGCAGGCAATACCGGCCCATCAACAGCCGGTGACCATAATCCAACCTGACGGATCAACACTTATCGTACGTCTTCATGGCGACGAATGGTGCCATTGGACAACCGACCTCGACGGCAACCTCCTTGTTCAGAATGACCAAGGCTTCTATCATATTGCCAATTCCACCGAGCTTGCCGCCTGGGAAACCAAGAAAGCCCAGCTGCTGCAGCGTCGCACCCAAGTGAATGCCGCTCGCCATGAACGCCTGCGCTATAATCGTCGTGCCCAAGCCATGCGAGCCAAACTTGCTGAAGGCACCGACAACGACAGCATTGCCGGCGACTCGATCGTATATGACCCCGACTCACTGGTCTGCGACAGCACACTCATCCCTCACTTCGGCTTCCCGACAAGAGGCAAGGTGCGCGGCCTGGTCGTGCTGGTAGAGTTCCAGGACGTGAAGTTCACCATCAACAACCCTCATCAGGCCTACGTCGACATGATGACAAAGGACGGCTACGACCGCGAATGGTATGAGGGCAGCTGGTACAAGCACATCGGTTCGGCGCACGACTATTTCTATCAGAACTCGTGCGGCGAGTTTGACCCGCAGTTTGACGTCTTCGGCCCCATCCTGCTGAAGGACAGCCTCAAATACTACGGCAAGAACGACGACGCAAATGCCTGGCAGATGATCACGGAGGCATGCGACTACCTCAACGACAGCCTCGACGTCGATTTCTCGGTCTATGACACCGACAACAATGGCATCATCGACTTCGTCTTTGCCTTCTATGCCGGCAAGGGCGAGAACTACACCGGCATAAAAAGTGACATCTGGCCCCATGCCTGGGACGTCAGTTCTGCCTCGGGCAAGCAACACATCTACGACAATCTGGTCCTGCTTGACTATGCCTGCTCGAACGAACTGCATGGCAACTACATGGACGGCGTTGGCACCTTCTGCCACGAGTTCACCCACGTACTCGGCCTGCCCGACCTCTACAACACCGCCAACAATGCGCCTGCCACCTGCACACCCTCCGGCTATGACCTGCTTGACGAGGGATGCTACAACTTCAACAGCTTCATTCCCGCTGGAATGAGTGCCTACGAGCGCTACGAACTGGGCTGGCTCACGCCCGTCGTCCTGTCGGAGCAGAAGACCGACACGCTGATGGCCATCAGCACCAGCAACCAGGCTTTCATCGTGCCCATCACCAAAGGTCTCGACGATCCGCGCGAGGGCGAATACTACCTCTTCGAGAATCGTCAGCTCGTCGGGTGGGACCAGTATATCCCCGGACACGGCATGCTGGCATGGCACATCGACTACAAGCCAAGCCTCTGGAACTACAATACGCCCAACAACATTCCCAACCACCAATGCATTGACCTCATCGAAGCAGGAGGAAAGAAGATGTCGGGCCATTACTACGTGCAGGACGGCAGCACTCCGTTCCCTGGCACGGCGGGGGTCACCGCCTTCACCGATGACACTAAGCCTGCCTTCTGCGGGTGGAGCGTAGGGGGCCTCGTCAGCTCCACGCTGACCGTTCGACTTGAGAAACCCATCTCGAACATCCAGGAACTGAAATATGTCGATGAGACGGGTGCACAGCTGGGCCCTGACATCATCACCTTCGACTTCCGCACAGCTCCATCTGCCATCGAGACCATCGAGATGGACGTTGTTCCAACGACTCCACGCACTGCCAAGGCATACGTGAACGGCCAACTGCTCATCCAGACCGAGCACGGCACATTCGATGCGATGGGTCGTCGCAAATGACCAGCGACCAATAACGAAATGAAAAGTGGCTCAACGAGGCATAGATTCCCGTTGAGCCACTGTTTGTAATTTGACAATCTTTTTCTTCATTATTTATTATATCCCCCCTTCTCAGGCATTAGGAGAGCCATGCAGAAGTAAAGAATCAACCCCGGAATTAGACCTGTGAAGATGGTCAAGGCCAAAATGCCGACGCGAACCAAGGTGGGATCTACGTCGAAATACTCGGCCACTCCGCCGCATACACCAAACAGTTTCTTGTCGTTGGACGATCTTGTCAATTTCTTTTCCATAATAATATAGTTTTAATTGTTCTTGTTTCTTGATGCAAAGATAATGCCTTTGTTCCAAACAACGGCTCTTTTGACAACGTTGTCAAGTATATTTTCTCGATCTCATGCCTGATATTGACAACAATCAATCCCGATGGAGATGAATATCAAGCGGGATGTTCACTTTTAAACAAATGTTTCGTCCCATACCTGAAACGCCCATCCTCCCAGTTACAGCATTTATATCTGCATATTTCAACCGGCTCAAATGCGATTGATAAACCTTGTCGAGCAGGTTCTGGCAGGCGATCGACAACTCGATGCAGTTGTGCCCTTTCAAATGAAGATCCACACCGGCTGAAAGGCTCAGCAACGCATAGTCGGGCGTAGCAGTCTCGGTATCATCCACGCCATAGAAATGATTCTGCCGGAAATTGTATTCCATGCCGAAAGCGAGATAGGAACGACGGAAGTGGCTGCGTCCGAAGTCTCGGAAATTGTAGCGCAAGTCCATATTCCATCGTGGGGCAGGAATCATGGGCAGATACCTGCCTTCGTCGTGACGATGCAGCTGACGTGCCTCGACAACGCTCAGCGAGTTCTCGAAGTGGAAGGCATTGACCGGATGCAGGTCGATGCTGACTTCGCCACCCACAAGCTGGGCATCACCCTGACGATACTGATAGGTCTGATATCCTTCAGTCAGGACTCCCGCCAACTTCGAGAGGTAGATGTAGTTCTCGATGCGATTGGCGAAAAGGGCTGCCTGCAGGCTGACCCAATGCGTGGTGTAATCCATGCCAAGGTCGAGCTGCTGGCTGACCTCGGCCTTGAGCCGGTCGTTGCCGAGTTCATACTGGATGCTTCCCTCGTGGACGCCATTGGCCGACAGTTCACTGACCGTAGGAGCACGGAAACCGCGTGCCCAATTGAGCCTGAAATTGAGTGCGTCACTGACGTTCCAAACTACGCCAAGGCTGCCCGTTACACCTGAGAAATCCTTGTCGAGCGCCGCGAAAACCTGTTCATTATCCTCAGAAAGCGCATCTGTCTTGAGCGAACGGTTATCGAAACGCACTCCGCCCGAGAGGTGCCAATGTCCGAGCTGGCGATTGGCTGTCACGAATGCACCGATGTCGAGCAGATGGTAATCGGGAATCAGGAACTCCTCCCCCTCGTTCACGTTCTTCTGCCACATACCACCTACGCCTGCTGCCATCCTCCAGTCATGGGGAAGCTGGAGCTGGTATTTCAAGTCGTAGTTCACAGTGTGGAGTTTCATGGCGAGTTCAGCCTCATCGATCGACTCCTCAAATTCTCGACGAAAGTTGCGCTGATAACCTACAATCGCCTTCAACTGACCAGGTCCCAACTGCCATGCGTTGTCGCTGACCACCTTGGTATGGAGCACGCACTGCGAAGGCAGTTGCACGCCATAGCCTTTTGCCGTGTTGCCGTCTTCCCAGATCAGTTCGCCTGTCCGCTCGTCGCGCTCGCCCTCGACGATGCCTGGCCTGAAATCGACATGTGTAAGGCGGAGCCAACTATGTCCCCATTCCCTGCTGATGCCCAGCATTCCCTGGAGGTCGCGCTCCTTGAACCACGAACCGGGCACATAGCCATCGCGATCGTTGCGGTAGGCATGGGCGGCCTTATCGGTGTAATGCCAGTTCCAGACAAAACTGCTGACATTGCCAGCAAAACCTACAACGTTTTCCCACAATCCCTGATTCGACTGATACTCGCTGCCCACGTGCACCTGCATCACACCTTCGTCGAGCACGGGTTCGGGATGCAGAATCATAACACCCGCGATTGCATCGCTACCATACATCAACGAAGCAGGGCCCTTGAGGATTTCGACCGAATGGACGGCTTCGGCAGCCACTTCGAGACCATGCTCGTCGCCCCACTGCTGGCCCTCCTGACGTATGCCTTGATCGACCACCACCACGCGATTGTAGCCCAAGCCTCGGATTACGGGCTTCGAGATGCCCGCACCTGTACTAATCTGCGACAGACCCGGATGACGGCTGATGGCATCGATGAGGTTGCTGCCCATACTACGATGAAGGTCATTGGGAGAGACTACGGAGAAAGGGGCAGAAGCGTCACGCAGACGCTGGGTGCCCGTGATGCCCGTCACAACGATTTCGTTCAGTATCGCCTCCTTCATCGGGTCGATACTGTCGTTCACGAACGCACTGTGTTCGTGTATATCTTGCGCTGCCGCCGTCATCGACAGCAGCAGCATAGGTATAAATAAATGTTTCATGCTAACTTTTCGGTGATTAATGAATGACCCAAGTTTCACAAATGTCAAACCTGGAGAATAAGATAAGAAAGAAATTAATTACCGAAAAGCAGGCGGAGCACGCAAGGAAATATGCTGCACGACGCATGGATACCCTTCGGAAAGGGAGATACAGAATCGTGCAATGTAGGAAGTAAAATAAGTTTTGTATCCTGCTGTGTCTTCTCCTAAATATGGCACATTTAGCCATTGGCACAGCAAACACTCACCGTCGCTATCTTCGCCAGCGAGGAAATGACCACTATGAAAAACGTGATGCTGACAATCGGCACACTCGACAATAGTCGGCACGACATATTGATGTACGTGGAGGACTTTCGTCCCCAACGACATTATCATGACGAGCAGTAAAACCACTGCACTAAAAGTTTGCCGGTGTCTGAGTTGCATTCTTTGGGTTTATTTCGGGGCCAAAGATAGACATTTCCTGTCAATCATCCAAATATTTCGAGCAAAAAATGCAAATGGTCACCTATCATCGCCAATCAATCCATCGGTTGACATCCACGCTGTCCTTGTAGAGCGGGGCTATGCTGATATCTCGCGTGTCGATGCTATCGTTGCCGAGGAGGAACTTTT
>JAEEGI010003598.1_pt1 | contig 36829 bp, 30 predicted proteins | sample 8958751 | NCBI WGS metagenome assembly JAEEGI01 (sample SAMN16246545, study PRJNA631951) | gut metagenome | biome: gut microbiome; feature: rumen; material: KS-attached | host: Bos | place: Iran: Karaj | collected 2018-10 | reverse complement strand
CAGTCAACGAAGGTGCCATAGGCCCCATAGTTATCGGAGCATAGGGTTGGATTGTCGCCTGTGCCCCAACCAAAGAGGTCTATCCAACCACTATAGGTGGAGCTGATACTGCTGTTATCACTTCCGCTGACATTACCTCCGTGATACCCATAAACGTCGGCTGTTTGTGTACCTACATAGTCATACTGGTGTTCAGCAAATCGCCAAGTATTGGTGCTTGCTTGATACTGCAGGTTGCCCTGCGAGAAATGTACCTGTTTCGTTGCACTCACCGAAAACAGACCAGTCAACGCTCCATCTCTATCAGGGGTAATAGGAGAATTAGAATCTTTACGGCAGCCTAGGGACATCATCATAACGGCAGCCATAAAACAGACCACCATGGATTTACTTAATCTCTTCATATTTATACTATTTTTAAATTAATAATTTTTTCAGTATAAGAAGTTATTGTATGGTCTCCGCTGCCCGCAACAAGGTTTAACGTTTTAATTAATTAATTATCCTGAACGGGGCGTACAGAGAAACCGAGGCTGCGATTGATGTCGAACGTCGCGTTGAGATAGTTGCTGTAGAAGTACATGCTGCACGCGTTGCCCCCATCGTTGGGCGAGGACGACCAAAAGTAGCCGATGTAGCCCACAAGGTAGACATTCGTGCCGTCGCGGTAGCCCGCCGCAGGCAGGAAAACCGCACCAGCAGTCTCCATCTGCGCCCACTGGGAAAGAGTGTAGCTGTTACGTGTCCAGTCATTGTGACTCGATGCATTGCCAGAAGTGAACGAACACTCCGAAGGCAGTGTCCAATTGTCGGGAAGTATAATCAGCCCGCTCACACCGTTAATGTTGCCAGAACCAAGTTTGGATGAGGCACCAGGGCGGGTATTTAGCAGGTACTCCCATTCGGCTTGGGTGAGAGTGCGCCATCGGTTGGCAGTATTTCCGCCGTTGCTGATGGGGTTGCTACCCCAGTCAACGAAGGTGCCATAGGCCCCATAGTTATCGGAGCATAGGGTTGGATTGTCGCCTGTGCCCCAACCAAAGAGGTCTATCCAACCACTATAGGTGGAGCTGATACTGCGGTTATCACTTCCGCTGACATTACCTCCGGGATGCCCATAATTACCTGCGTGATGCTCATAAACTTCGGCGGCTGTTTGTGTACCTACATAGTCATACTGGTGTTCAGCAAATCGCCAAGTATTGGTACTTGCTTGGTACTGCAAGTTACCTTTTGAGAAATGCACCTGCTGTGTCTCACTCACCGAGAACAGGCCGGGCAACGCTCCATCTCCATCAGGGGTAATAGGAGAATTAGAATCTTTATGGCAGCCTAGGGACATCATCATAACGGCAGCCATAAAACAGACCATCATTGATATACTTAACTTCTTCATATTTATTTTTTTTTGAATTAATACGCTTTTTCAGTACAAGAAGTTGTTGTATGGATACCTTACCGCGTGGATTTTCTTCACTTCTTCGTACATCACTTCGCGCAGGGAGTCGATGTTCTCGCGGTTCGTGGCGCTGATGAAAAGGGTGTGCAACGTTTCGGCACTGTCGGATTGTTTTGCCATCCAGCTGTCCTGCAGCATCTCCAGCGTCCAGTTTGCCTTGGTCATAGGCGTTAGGTCGTCCTCCTCTTTCTCGATAAAGGTATAAGCATCAATCTTGTTGAATACAAGGATCGTGGGCTTGTTGTAAGCTCCAATCTGCTCCAAGGTTCGATTGACGGCATTAATCTGCTCCTCATAGTCGGGATGAGAAATGTCCACCACATGCATCAGCAAGTCGGCCTCGCACACCTCATCCAACGTCGACTTGAACGACTCCACCAACCCATGAGGCAGCTTGCGAATAAAGCCCACCGTGTCGGTCAACAAAAAAGGCAGATTGCCAAGCACCACCTTGCGCACGGTTGTGTCGAGGGTGGCAAAAAGCTTGTTTTCGGCAAAGACATCGCTCTTGCTCAACAAGTTCATCAATGTCGACTTGCCCACATTGGTATAACCCACCAAGGCCACACGTACCAAGCTCTCGCGGTTCTTTCGCTGCTGCACCTTCTGCTTGTCTATGTCGCGCAGTTTCTCTTTCAGCAGGGCAATCTTCTCGGTAATCAGTCGTCGGTCGGTCTCAATCTGCGTCTCACCAGGTCCTCTCATGCCGATGCCGCCGCGCTGGCGCTCCAAGTGAGTCCACATGCGGGTAAGCCTGGGCAGCATATACTGCAACTGTGCCAGCTCCACCTGAGTCTTGGCAATGCTGGTGTGGGCACGTTTGGCAAAAATGTCCAATATCAAAGTAGTCCTGTCCAAAATACGGCAACCCATCTCGCGTTCCAAATTGCGAAGCTGGGCAGGGGTCAGCTCGTCGTCAAAAACCATAAAGTCCACATCCAGCGCATTCTTATACTCCTTTATCTCCTCCAGCTTGCCGCTACCAACATAGGTTCGTGGGTCGGGACGTTCCAGTTTCTGCACCACCTTCTTCAACGCAACGCCACCGGCAGTTTCCAGCAAGAAAGCCAACTCATTGAGATACTCCTCCGCACGCTCCATGGTGGTGTTGCCGGCACAGACGCTCACCAAGATAGCCTTTTCTGGCTCCACGTCGGTACTGAACGTGTTGCGCTCCTGTGGCGAAGGTCGTTTCTTGGGCAACCCTTCGGCCTCCCATTCGCCAACGGGTTTCTTCCATTTGCCGTGATTATTTGGTTTCCAAGCCATAAATATCGTCTCTTACTTCTTCACCACACTTTTCAGCACCGCTTCCAGCTTTTCTCCAGCCTTCTCCCAGCTGAAGTTACGGTGCACAAAATCATAACCCTGCTGCGCCAAAGCATCACGCTGCTGCTCGTCCTTCAAGAGCGAGACTACATGTGCAGCAAAACTCTCAGCCGTGTCGCCCACCAACACCTCCTTGCCCACTTCTGCATGGAGGGAGTCGTTGGCAATCGAGGTCGTCACGCAGGGAATCCGCATCGACATTGCTTCCAACAGTTTGTTCTGCAACCCCGAACCCGACTGCATGGGGGCTGCCAAAATCTTGGCCGAAGCATAGCATTCGCGTATATCTTCCACAAAACCTGTCACCGTCACACGGTCGCCTTCCAGTTCCTTCACACGCTTCTTAGGGTCGGCTCCTGCCAACAGCAGGCGCGCCTGGGGCAACTCCTGCCAAACCAGCGGCATCACCTTCTTGGCCAAAAAGCGGGCGGCACGAACGTTGGGCTCATAATGCATATTGCCGCAGAAAACCAAGTCGTAGCGTTTCTCTCGCTCCATCGGCTTGAAATAGTCAAAGTCCACCCCGTTGGGCGTAATGTAGATATCTCCGTTGCGGGTATGGGGAATGGCATCGCTGTCGGCATCGGAAATAATCGTCAGCGCATCGAAAATCTTAAAGGAGTTATACTCTGTTGAGCGCAACATCTTAAACTCAAAATGCAGAATATAATGCCATGGAAAGTGGGTATGCTCCATGTGGCGTTCCGTGTTCATCGAGAGAGCATCCTGAAAGTCCATCACCTTGGGGTACTGCGAGCGGGCCACATAGACCATCGTGCGCACCATCTGGTTGTAGAGCACATCAGGTTTCACCTTGCGTTCAAAAGCCTTGTAGGCCTTGCGTGCCTTGGTGGAATCCCAATATCCTATCTGCAGCGACTTGGTATGCAGAAAGTTGCGTATCACATTCTTGTAATTGACCAACTTGGGCGACTTCACGATGCAGATATCTTTGCAGAAAGGCTTCAGTTGTTCCAAATGCTCAGGCTGCACGCGGGAATGCGACACACAGAAAAGATAAATCTCATTGCGTTTCGACAATTCTTTTATTTGGTAGTAGGCGCGCAACTTGTCACCCTTCTCCAGAGGGTAAGGAAACCGCGGCAAAACAACTAATATTCTCATGGATAGTTGAAAGTTGAAAGGTTAATGTTTAATGTCAGTTCCTTGTTTAAACGTTTAAAACAACTCCGTCTGCGTTCCTTCGGCAAAACCTTCTCTGTCATCCGTTTGCTCGACATCTGCTATTGGTTCCTCCTCCTCATCTTCATGCTCTGGTTCTGGGCCGGGTTCCAACCATAGGAACTGCTTCACCTCGTTGGTGGTGATGCGCTTGCCCTTGGCCTTATAGCCTTTCACGGCAATATACTCGCTCACATCAATCTCCTCTTCTAAAATTTTCTTGCCGCTATGCTCATCATACAACACCTTCAGGTGTGGCAACGTGTCCATGCTGTAGTCAATCAGCGTGTCGCCCTCATCCAAGAAAGCCAACTTCTTGTCATTCTCCTCTGCCTGGAAACGTTTTAGGTAGTAGCTGCCTGTTCTCCCCTCACGATAGATAATCGTTACAATACTGTGGCTGTTGTATTTGCGAATCTCCAGCAGGTCGTCGTCAAAATGGGTAGACAGGTCATGCCCAGTCAGCCTCATATAGCCTGACTGGGTGAGGGTGAAAATCTTATCTTTGCCCGAGAAACGGCCCAACGACACTCCGGCGCTGTTCACATTGAGGCGTTTCACCGTCTGGTCGAACCAAATCTCGCGGGCCTCCAGGGTCGACACGCCCTCCTCCTTCTTGGTGATATTGCGCACAGCGTTGCGCGTGAGGATGTTGCCCATAGCTTGGCGACCCTTGATGGCCAGCTTTGCAAAGTCAAAGTCGAAACTCACTTTCTTCAGCTTCGCCTTGGTGGCGTGGTGCACCGTTATCACCTCTGCCTCGCCGTTAGGGTTGGCGGTGAAATAGAGTATTTTCGTTCCCTTGGTGCCCTTAGTCAGCTGATACTCGGTGTCGCGTGTAACGCCTATTACCGAAAAGCGTTTCACAAAGGCATAACCCAGCGTTCCATCGCGGTACACCATGTTGTATACCGTACGGTCGTCGCGTTTGCGGAAAAGACCGATATATTGTATCTCCTTGCAGCTGGGCGACCCCACAAAGGCCTTCTCGCTCACCTTGGTCACAATCATGGTGCCGTCTGTGCGGAAAACAATGATGTCGTCTATCATCGAGCAGTCGAAGGCATACTCCACCCCCTCCTCGCGCTTGAGGTTGGTGCCGGCAAAACCGGTGGCGGCGTTCACATACAGCTTCTCGTTTGCCACGGCCACATTGGCGGCTTGTATCTCCTCAAAATTGCGTATCTCGGTCTTGCGTTCGCGTCCTTTGCCGTAGGTCTCCAGAATGTGCTGGAAATAGGCGATGGCATAATCCGTCAGATGGGCCAGGTGGTTCTTGGTCTCCTCGATGTTCATGTCTATGTTGGCAATCTCCTCCTCGGCCTTCTTGATGTCGAATTTCGAGATTTTGCGCACAGGTTTCTCACACAGTTTCAGCACCTGCTCGCGGGTGATTTCCTTGCGCAACAGGTTTCTGTAAGGGTCGAAACCGCGCTCGATGCCGGTCACCTGGTCCTCCCAGGTGGCAAAGTCGCGCCGCTCCAAAACCTTATAGATACCCTTCTCAAAGAAGATTTTCTCCAGCGAAACCCAATGCCAACGATCCTCCAGCTCGGCCAGTTGTATCTCCAACTCCTGCTGCAGCAACTCCCTGGTGCGGTAGGTCGAATGGCGGAGAATCTCGCTGGCGGTCATAAACTCCGGCTTGTTGTCCACAATCACACAGGTTTGTGGCGAAAAACTCACCTGGCAGTTGGTGAAGGCATACAGCGCGTCAATCATCTGGTCGGGCGAGATGCCGTTGGGCAGGTAGCACACTATCTCCACCTCAGCGGCCGTGTTGTCGTCCACCTTTTTAATTTTGATTTTGCCTTTCTCGTTGGCCTTCAGGATGCTCTCTATCAGCACATCGGTGGTAATGCCATAGGGTATCTCGGTAATCACGATAGCCTTGCGCTTCTCGTCATAGTGCATCTTGGCGCGGATGCGAAGGCGACCGCCGAGGGCAGCATCGTTATATTTCGACACGTCTATCTGTCCGCCTGTGGGGAAGTCGGGGAATATCTCAAAGGGCTGATCCTTCAAAATCTTGATGGAGGCCTCCATCAGCTCGCAGAAATTGTATGGCAGGATGACCGATGTCAGCGTAACGGCAATGCCTTTGGTGCCCTGTGCCAACAGCAGCGGGAACTTGATGGGCAGCGACACAGGTTCTTGCTTCCTTCCGTCATAACTGGGTTTCCAATGGGTGGTCTTGGCGTTGAAACAAACCTCCTTGGCAAATTTCGACAGGCGTGCCTCGATGTAACGGCCCGCAGCCGCGCTGTCGCCGGTCAATATGTTGCCCCAGTTACCCTGACAATCTATCAGCAGGTTCTTCTGTCCCAAGTTCACCAGGGCATCGTTGATGGAGGCGTCGCCGTGGGGGTGGTAGAGCATGGTGGTGCCCACAATATTGGCCACCTTGGTGTAGCGGCCGTCGTCGGTCTCCTTCATGGCATGCAGGATGCGGCGCTGCACCGGTTTCAGGCCGTCGTCGATGTCGGGCACCGAACGGTCGAGGATGACATCTGAGGCATAGTCAATCCAATATTCGCGGAACATACCATTCAGCGACAGCGTCGTGCCCTCGCCTGCCGATGCTTCGTCAGGCATCGCTTCCGCATCCCCAACGCCCTCAATATCATTCTTATTAGGGAGAGATTCGGGAATCATTCCCTCCTCCCCCTCCGGTTTGTGTTGATCTTCGTCCATAGCCAATATTTAGAAATGCAAAGATACACATTATTTTCGACATACAATCCCTCCACCCCGATTTTTTATAAACAACTTTATCAAATGCCATCCCAAAAAGAATTCAACAACATAAGCAATAAACATAAAATTAAACACAATCTTTTTTTATGAAATAAAAAAAAACAATATCATCACAATCGATTGACTATCGCAAGGCTGAACCCTTTCAATCTCAATTGTTTCTACTTTATTTAGATTATATTTAGATTACATTTACATTTTATTTTGATTATATTTAGATTAGTAAATAAAGATAAAATATAATACAAACATAAATGAAATCTAATCTAATAGGAGGAGTTACTGTTGACTTACAGCGGAGTTACTGTTATCCATATCAGGAAGAAGCTAGAAAATTGATGGGTGGAATGAGAAGAAACATTTAAGATGGGTGAAATGAGAAGAATCATTTAAGGAAAGATGATAGATGGAATGAGAAGAATCATTTAAGATAGGTGGAATGAGAAGAATCATTTTAGAAAATCAGTATAATTCATTTTTTATTCTTAACTTTGCAGCAATCGGAGCGGAATAAACACAATATACAACCGCCACAATATCAACAAAAAACACAATAACACCAACATGGCACGACACACTAAAATAATCGGATTGCTCCTTGCCGCCCTTTATTTGTCGTACTTTGTCGGCACCCATTTTTTCGTTCACTCACACCAATTGCCCACCCGTGTGGTGGTGCATTCCCACCCCTTTGCCAAGCAGCCACACAACCATTCCACCATGGAGATACAGCTCATTGACGAGCTGTCCAACTGTGTGTTCCTCGTGGACGACCTCCATCCCCAACTGGATGCAGTCAACGTCTGCTTTTTTGAGTACCCGGTGTTGGTGACCGAAGCCATTCTCCCCAGTTCTAGGGAGGGTATCAGCCTCAGAGCGCCACCCGAGCCTTGTGCATAAAGCCCAGCTTTTCAGTCTTTTGTGCATCATGGTACGCCCTTAATGCACACCGTCATCTTTCGATGGTCATTGGTCCGTCACAATGGGGCAGCCATTCTATGGAGATTATACTATCCATAACCTCTGTCGAATCCACACACATTTAGACCCCCGAAAAGCCCAAAGTCTGCAAGCCTACACCGGACTTGGTTTATCATCTTTATTTACTTTTCTGATTATTAACAATTTATTACAATATAATGAAGCACCTTCTTCCCCTTTGCTGCCTCGCCCTGATTCTTTCCTGCTCAGGCAGAAATAACGATGCTGCCGAGAACGCTGCCAACGACGTTATCGTCAGCGGCGACACCCTGGCAGTCAATCCGCAGTCCTCAATGGTCAGCCGCATCGCCACCGCGCCTGTCACCAAAGAATTTTACGAACCCACAATCACCACCACCGGCGTGGTGACGGCCATACCCTCCGCCTATGCCGAGGTGGCCTCGCCTTTTGCTGGCCGTGTTCAACGCTGCCTTGTGCGCATCGGCCAGCGCGTTGCCGCAGGCACCCCGCTGTTTGAAATCCACTCATCGGAATACTCCGAAGTAGTTAAAAACTATCGCCAGTCGGTATCGGAGCTGGATGTGGCCAAGAAAACCTACGACCGCGCCAAGAACCTATTTGACAACAAGGTAGCCTCGGCCAAAGACCTGGAAGAGGCCCAAGCCACCTACAACCACGCCTTGGAGGAATACCGCCATGCTGAGGCCGTGGCCAAGGAATTCCAAATAGACCTGAAACGTGCTGAGGTGGGTCAGCCCATGGTGGTGCGGTCCCCCATAGCCGGCAAGGTGCTAAAGAACGACCTTGTTATCGGACAATTCATCAAGGAAGATGCCGAAGCCCCCATCGTTGTGGCCGACCTCAGCAAGGTGTGGGTGAAAGCCAATATCTCAGAGAAAGAAGCCCTGATGATGGATGGCGTGAGTGATGTGGAACTCTCGTTGGTGGCCAATCCCGACAGCCTCTTCCACGGCAAGGTTGTCTACATGGGCGAAATGCTCGACCCCGAGACCCGCACCCGCCAAACCATTATCGAGTGCCCCAATCCCAAAGGCACCATGCTGCCCAACATGTACAGCCACATGCAAATACGCTGCACGGGGCATGAATATGTGGTGGTGCCAAAAAGTGCCGTTTTGCAAGCCGATACCAACCGCTACGTGTTGCGCAAAGTGGCCGACAACACCTACTTGCGCACGCCAGTCACCGTCAGCAGCCTCGACAATGACCGCATGATCGTGACCAACGGCCTTAGTGAAAAAGACGAAATCATCATCGAGGGAGCTTTCTACCTCATTGACAGCAAATAAGCCATGATAGAGAAACTTGTAACCTTTGCCATCCGCAACCGGGCGCTCATCATCATCCTCTTCTGCGCCCTTGGCATCGGCGGAGTACTGGCCTGGACAGGCCTCTCTATCGATGCTTATCCCGACATCTCCGACACCACCGTGCAGATTGTCACCCAGGTGCCCGGCCTCGCCGCCGAGGAGATGGAGCAACAAATCACCGTCCCCGTAGAGCGCGCCGTCAACGGCATTCCAGGCCTCAACACCATGCGCAGCAAGAACTCTTTCGGACTCTCCACAGTCATACTGGTTTTTGACGACGGCATCGACGACTACTGGGCGCGACAACGTGTGAACGAGCGACTTACGGGATTGGAACTGCCCTATGATGCTGTCCCCGAGCTCAACCCCCTCACCGCTCCAACGGGTGAGATTTTCCGCTATATTGTTGAAAGTCCCGATGGCAGTCACAACCTCCGCGACCTCACCGACATACACAAGTGGACCATCATTCCCTATCTGCGCCAGATTTCGGGCGTGGCCGACGTGAGCAACTACGGCGGTATCACCACTCAATATCAGATAGAGCTCTCGCCCGAACTGATGCGCGAGTATGGCGTTTCGCTGGCCGACATCACCGAGAAGGTAGAGGCCAACAACCGCAATGCCGGCGGCTCCATGCTCATGGAAGGCGACCTCAGCTATGTCATCCGCGGCATTGGATTGGTGGGCGACCTGGAAGGGTTGGGTAACATCGTCATCAAATCGCACAATGGTGCCCCCGTGTTTCTCAAACAGTTGGGCGAACTGAAATATGGCAACCTCGAGCGCAAGGGTGTGCTTGGTTATAGTGACGACGAGCGCGACTACGATGATGCTGTGGAGGGTATCGTGCAGATGCTTCGCGGCGACAACCCCTCAGAGGTTTTGGAGGAAATACATAAAGCGGTCGACGAGCTCAACAACGAGATTCTTCCTAAAGGGGTGCAGATACGTCCCTTCATGGACCGCACCAACCTGGTGGGTGAGACACTTAAGACGGTCTCCCACACACTCTTGGTGGGTATGCTCCTGGTGGTGGTGGTGCTGATGATCTTCTTGCGGAACTTCAAGGGCTCGGCCCTGGTAGCCATCACCATTCCCCTGGCGTTGCTCATCGCCTTCATCCTCATGAAGCTCACCCATGTGCCGGCCAACTTGCTTTCGCTGGGTGCTATCGACTTTGGCATCTTAGTCAATGGTGCCATTGTCATCATGGAAACCGTCCTCAAAATACGTGAGGAGAACCCCAACAACATCCTCACCACCCGTCAGGTGTGCCTGCGCACCTCCCAAGTGGTCAAGTCTACCTTCTTCTCCACCATCATCATCATTACCGCCTACACGCCCCTCTTTGCCTTCCAGCACATGGAGCGCAAACTCTTCACCCCCATGGCCTACACCGTCGGCTACGCACTCATCGGTGCCCTGCTGGTGGCCATGCTGCTCACCCCCGGACTCTCCTTCATGGCATTCCGTCGTCCCAGCAAGATTCGCACAAACAAATGGTTGGAGAAAATCACCAACGGCTACCGTCGGCTTCTCGGCCGTGTGGTTGAGAACGGCCGAATGGTTATCATTGTGCTCTCCATTACCCTCGTGGGTTCGGGAGTTCTCTTTGCTTTGGTGGGCAAAGACTTCCTGCCCCCCTTGGACGAAGGCTCCATCTGGATTCAGGTGCAGCTGCCATCGGGCATTTCTTTGGAAAAATCCAACGAGATGGCCAAGGAGTTGCGTAAGGTAGTGAAAAGTTTCGACGAGACCTCCTATGTCATGACCCAGTTGGGTCGCGACGACGAGGGCGCTGAGTGCTTCTCCCTTTCGCATGTCGAGGTGGGCGTAGGCCTAAAACCCTACAACACGTGGAAGAGCGGCCGCACCAAGGCCGAACTGGTAGAGGCCATGTCGGCCGAGATTGCCAAAATGCCAGGTTATCAGGCCGGCTTCTCCCAACCCATCATCGACATGGTTATGGACCAAGTGGCTGGTACCCACAGCGATCTGGCCCTAAAGATTTATAGCGACGACCTCGTTGAGAGCCGCCGTGTGGCAGAGGAGGTGGCCAAGACGGTGGCAGAGATACCTGGAGCCACCGATGTGGCTGTCGACCAAGAGCCGCCCACGCCTCAATTGCAAATAGTGGTTGACCGTGAGCGGATTGCCCAATACGGCTTGAATGTGAGCGACGTTACCGACCTCATCGAATTGGCCATTGGCGGCAAAGCCATCTCCGAAATCTATCAAGGCAGCAAAGTCTACGACATCACCTGTCGCTATGCCGAACGTTTCCGCAACTCGCCCGAGAAGATTGGAGCTCTTGAGCTCACCACCAACGACGGGGTACAGGTGCCCCTTTCAGCCGTAGCCGACATCAAGACCGTCCTGGGAGCCAACACCATCATGCGCGAATCCAACCGCCGATACAGCTTGGTACGCATCAACTTGCGAGGAGCCGACCTTTCCACCTTTGTGGCAGAGGCCGACAAGCGTATCGCTGCCAAGGTCAAATACAACGACGAAGTCACCACACTCCATTGGGCCGGACAATTCGAGAACCAAAACCGAGCCTTCACCCGCCTGGCCACCGTCTTACCATTGGTGCTGGCCGCCATGTTCCTGCTGCTTGTGTTCGCCTTTGGCAAAGTGCGTCACGCCACCCTGCTTATCAGCATTATTCCCATGGCACTCTTTGGCGGATTGCTGGCACTCTATGTCCGCGACATGACCCTCAACGTATCCTCTGCCGTGGGTTTCATCGCCCTCATTGGTGTCGCCATTCAAAATGGCGTCATCATGGTGTCGCATATCAACAACCTCCGGTCCGAGTTGCCCGACTTGCGCTCGGCTGTGGTGGAAGGCTCTGCCCACCGCCTGCGCGCCATTCTGCTGTCGGCCACCGTGGCGGCTTTGGGGCTCTTCCCTGCCTCCATCTCTACTGGCATTGGTAGCGACGTGCAGCGTCCGTTGGCCACCGTTATCGTGTACGGCCTCATCTTTGCCACCATCATCACCATCTTTGTCCTCCCCACCCTATATTATATGGTAGAAAAAAGAATAGAAGAGAAAGGTAAGAAATAACCATGAAGAAAACCATCTTTATACTCGCTGCCCTCCTCCTTGCCTCCAACGGCATGAAAGCTCAGCAGCAAACCTATCAGCAATACATGCAGCAAGTGCTCCAACACAACCTCTCCTATAAGGCTGCCCAGCTCGAACTGCAGGCCGCCCAAGAGGACCTTGTGGCCGCCCGCAAGTTCTCCGACCCCGTCCTTTCAGCTGGCTATAGCAACAACAGCGACTGGGACATCTTGATGGGACAGTCGATGAGTGTCGAGCTCAGTAAGTCCTTCTCATTGGGCAAGCGTGCCACCCGCAAACAGGTTGCGCAACACACCCTCGAGGCCTCTCAAGCCACCCTCAACGACTTTACCCTGGCTCTTCAGACGGAAGCGGCTCAGGCCTTTGCCGATGCCCTCCTCGCCCGTGAGCTAGCTGCTGTAGGACATGAGGCTTGGGAGAATATGCAGTCGCTCTATGTCAGCGACAGCCTACGTGCCGCCAATGGCGACATATCGCCCCTCGATGTCCTCCAGAGCCGTTTAGAAGCAACCATGGCGCTGCAAGACTACCGTACCCTGACAACCGACTATCGCAACAGCCTTCTGACTCTTGACCGCTTTATGGGCAATCCCACTCAGGGCACCACCGAGGTGGTTGGCGAGTTGCTGCAACACAATGAGCAATACTCCCTGCAAACCCTTTTAGATAGCGCAATAGTTTGGCGTCAAGACCTTTCTGCAGCTCACCGCATGGCTCAGGCAGCCCAAAGCGAGGTGGTCAGCGTGCGTCGTGAACGGATGCCCGACCTCGACCTTTCGTTAGGGGCAGAATACAACACCCGCGTACGCAACGAGGAGGCTCCTGCCCCTGAGTTCATTGGTTATAGTGCCGGGCTATCCATCCCGCTGCCCGTATCCAACCTCAATCGAGGCGAGGTGCGGGCCAGCCAAGTGCGGGCCCAGCAAGCTGAAATAGAAGCCGAAAACATGCGTGCACAAATCCAGATGGAGGTTATGCAGGCCTACAACAACTACGAGAACGCCCGCCAGCAGATGACTGACTACAACCAATTTCTGATGGGTAATGCCCGTCAGATGCTGGATGGCAAGATTTATGCCTACCAACATGGCGAAACCTCACTCCTTGAGGTTATTAATGCACAGCACACCTATAACGAGCTCCGCCAATCCTACTATACCTGCATCCACGCCACCACTTCGGCATGGCTTGCCCTTCTGCGTGCCGCAGGCCATCCGCTACCCTCTCACCTATAATAGACACCCTTCTATGACCCATAGTAAAAAGCTGCTGCCTATCACTTTGGCATCAGCTTTTTTTTAAAATCCCCTTTCCACGGATATCAAGAACGGCCTATATCACAAACGAACTATTTTTCTTCTATAAGGAAACCTATTTCATCTATTATTACATCTATTTTATCTCATAATAGCCATACCATCGTTCAAACACAGGAGGCTACCGGATGAATCTTTCATTGGGAAGGGATTTATTTACAGTATTTTAAAGTAGGTGTAGGAACTATTTTTTTTGTGATTGAAAAAAAATGTGTACTTTTGCAGTCGATTTGGTCACCGACCCGAAGGGGTTGGTGTGAAAAGGGAACACGGGTGAGAATCCCGGACAGTCCCGCTGCTGTGAATCCTACATGCCACAGCCTCTAAGAAAAAAAACGCCACTGTGATGCGCCATAGCGTCATGGGAAGGCAGAGGCCCCGTGGAGGATAAGTCAGAAGACCTGCCAGATCACACTTGTTTGAAACTGGCTTTCGAGGAAAAGCTGAGAAAAGTAAGTAAGAAGAAGAGGAGAGGCATCCTATGACGTATGGGAGTACTCCCTGAGGGGTTGGACAGTTGTAGTCACCCTGCGATAGGCGCAAAGTGAGTTTATTCTGCCTGTTGGCATTTCTTCTAAATCACATCCTTTTTCCCACAGCCTTTTTCGAACGTTTCGCCACCATAAGCGTGTCCGTATGGGACATGGCCTTGGTCGGTCTTGGAAAAGAAACTGTTAAAAAAAAGGAAATATGTACAAAAAATTATCAATGCTTTGCCTCGGTTTGGTTCTGATGACCAACCTGTGGGCTCAAGGAAACAACAAGATGCATGCTCCGGACAATCCCGGCCAGGGCATCTATCAAACACAAAACAACGCCAAGAGCATCACTTTCACCGCCAACGACATCCAGTTCTGGTGCGGCACCGGCAGCAACGAAGCTGTGGTGATTGTGGCTTGGGACGACCTGACCGACCCCATAGCTCTGGCTTGGGGCGTTCGTTGGAATGGCACCAACGAGGTGGCGCTGGACCTCCTCGACTCAATTGCCGCTCACGACAGCCGCTTTACCTTCACCTACAACAACAGCCTGCTGGGCGACGTGGAGTATGCCGAAAATGGTAACACTCTGAGCAGTCCGACCAACTTGTGGTGTTTTTATAAGAACGGCTCTTTCGCCATGAACGTATACGACGAAGAGCAGGTGGAGGACGGTGACGTGATTGAGCTGAGTGCCGACTGCTATTTCAGCATGACCACAGCCACCGCTGCCATTGATCCCAATGCCTCAAACGACACCATCGTGACACCCGACACCAACAGCATTGCCGCCTCGGAGATTCTCAACTGGGTAGGCACGGGCAACAGCCAATGCATCATTGCCGTCAACTGGGCCGACAGTTGTCTGGCATGGGGTGTACGCTTCAACGACAGCATCACCCTGCAAGCTGCCATGGACAGCATTGCTTGCGAAGACTATCGCTTCAGCTATGTGCCAGGCTCTTGGGGTATCAGCGACATTCGTTTCTTTGACTATGAGGGAACCGACTTGGCTTTAAGCGTTAGCCCTGACGGTTTCAACTACTGGTGGTGCAACCTCAATGGCTGGGCCTCGCAAATGAGCTACGACCTGCAGATGCTGGTGGACGGCGATTTTGTCAAGTGGGGCGATGCCGCCACAGGTATTGTCATGGATACCGCCTGGGGCTATCCCTCTGAATTGGCCTGGAACACTCCCATCGTTGCCATTGATGAAATAACAGCCGGTCCTTTCTGCGGTGCCGCAGAGACAGAGGGCAGCACCGCTGTGAAGTATGACGACAGCCGTATTCTGGGTTGGGCAACCTCCTGCACCCTCAACCTTGGCACCGCCGATATCGCCGACCCCAACGCAGCTACCGTGAGCTACGGAACCGCTGATGAGGCTGTAGGCGCTGTGGTAGGTAACAACCTGGCCGTGGTGAGCCTCGGCGACGGTGGCAGCGCAACCCTAACTTTTGAACACCCCATCCGCAATGGCGAAGGCTTTGACTTTGCCATCTTCGAAAACTCCTTCGACGACCATTTCTTGGAGCTGGCCTTTGTGGAGGTGAGCACCGATGGCGAGCGTTTCGTGCGGTTCCCCGCCACCTCGCTGACCAGTTCCTGCGAACTGTTAGGACCTTACGGTGTAGTGGATCCCACTTTCATCGACGGCCTTGCCGGCAAATACCGCATGGGCTATGGCACCCCCTTCGACCTGGCTCTGCTGGCCGACAGCACCGGCATCAATTTGGACAGCATCGTCTATGTGCGCGTGGTTGATGTGGTCGGCACCAACAATCCCGATTTTGCCACCTTCGACCAATACGGCAATATCGTCATGGACCCCTATCCCACCAATGGCCAGAGCAGCGGCTTCGACCTGGATGGTGTGGCCGTGATGAACTGGAACTACACAGAACCTCAGGGTATCAACAACACCGCCGAAAACAGCGTGAGCCTCTACCCCAATCCCGCCAACAGCCAGGTGCTCTGCACCGTTGAGGGCGAAGGCCAACACTTGATGAGCCTCTATAGCACCAGCGGTCAGCTGCTGCTCCAGCAGACTTTCAGCGGTCGTCAAACCAGCTTCAACACCAGTAGCATCGCCGACGGCATGTATATCCTTCGCGTTGACGGCAAAGCCCAGCGTCTGGTCATCCAGCACTAAGGCTTTCGCATCTGGTTTGAAATACCCTCCTTTCAGAAAAGCATTATTGTCTTTCATTATCAATAATTATTTATACCATTAATGCTGCAACGGCCGCCCCCCAAAGGGGTGGCCGCTTGCTTTTTACCCAAACTCACAAATATAAAAACCTACTATATGGAGTTTTTTTATTATTTTTGCATTTTTATGAAGTGGATTATTATTGTGGATAAAAGGCTGTAATGATAGTTGATAGGTTATTGGTTATTGGTTATAGTTTATTGGTTAAAGACTGTTGATTGTTGAATTTAGAGCTTCGTCACGAAGTAACGCCTTGACAAAACCTCATATTTGAATATATAAAAACTCACCCTATGACAACAAAAAATGAACAGAAGCCTCTGAGCTTCGGCAAAACCATGCTGGCTTCGGCCGTAGGCATGATTATTGCCTTTGTGGCATTGAATGTGATTACGATTATCATCTGCATCGGCATGATGGCCTCTATGCTTTCCTCCAACATGGAGAACAGCACCCCCATCACAGGCAACAATCTGGCGTTGGAACTCGACCTCACACAGATGGTGAGTGAGCGCAAGCCAAATGAGCTGGCTTCGCTTTTCGGTGAAAAGGGTGGCACCAGCATCGAACAACTTCTAACCGCCATAGAAAATGCCGCTTCGGACAGCCGAGTCAAAGCCCTCTACCTACATGTTGGCGGCAGCAATCTGGGTTGGGCTCAAGCCGAAGAACTACAGGAGGCTTTCGCTCGTTTCCACAACAGCTGCGACAAGCCTATCTTGGCCTATGGCGAGATGATGTCACAACCCGAATATTTCTTGGCCTCCAGTGCCGACCTACTGGCCGTGCACCCTTCTGGTGTTATCGAATTCAGAGGCATGGGTGCCGAAGTGATTTTCTATAAAGGATTGTTGGACAAGTTGGGCGTGCACATGGAACTGATTCGTCCCACCAGTTGCTCTTACAAGAGTGCCGGCGAGACTTATGTGCGCACCAACATGAGCGACGCCAACCGCGAGCAGGTGCACTCCTACATCAACAGCATCTGGGATTATGCCGTGAAGTGCATGGCTGCCAATCGCGACCTTGATCCAGAAAAGCTCAACACCATCGCAGACAATCTGAGTGGATTCCTACCCGACGATGCATTAAAACAGGGCTTGGTGGACACCCTTTGTTTTGCCCAGGATATGAAAACCATGATGAACGGCCAATACGGCGTTACAAAAATAGTGAAGGCCAACCGCTATGCCGAGACTGTCGGCCAGCAAAAGAAAAAGGATTACACCGACCAGATTGCCCTCATCTATGCCGAAGGCAATGTAGTGCCCGGTAAGAGTACTGGCACCACCACGGCTGTATATGGCGACGACATTGTGAAGGCTTTGACCGATGCTGCAAAGGACAAGAAAGTAAAAGCCATCGTGCTGCGCGTCAATTCTCCGGGCGGTGCCGTGACTGCTTCGGAGTCGATGACCCATGCCGTAAGAGAGGCCAAGAAGGTGAAGCCTGTAATTATATCAATGAGCGGTTTGGCAGCCAGCGCAGGCTATGAAATCAGCTGTTTCGGCACCAAGATCGTGGCTCATCCCACTACCCTGACGGGCAGCATCGGTGTCTTTGCCACCCTGCCCGAAGTGGGCAACCTACTGCGCCAGAAATTGGGCATCACCACCGACACGGTGATGACCAACAAAAACAGCACCGGACTCTCCCTCTATCGGCCTCTTTCGGCTGATGCTCGCAACATGTTGCAGCGCAATGTGGAGGATTTCTATATCACCTTCACCCAGCGTGTTGCCGACGGGCGCGGACTGCGCCGCACCTATGTGGACAGCATTGCCCGTGGACGTGTTTGGACAGGCTTGCAGGCCAAGGAGATTGGTCTGGTGGACACCTTAGGTGGTTTGCCATTGGCATTGAACATCGCGGCAGAAGAGGCCGGAATCGACTACGAGAAAACCACCGTGAAAGTATTCCCCAAAGAGAAGACCCTATGGGAACAAATGATGGAGCAGATGGAAGATGGTAAGGAAGAGGAAATCAAAGCACGCCTCAATGCCATTATCCCCTTCTACAGCGAGTTGGAACATTGGAGCCAAATGGAGCCGCTGCAGGCCCGCCTGCCCTTCATCCTTAAAATTGACTAATACCCAAGGCTGGAAACAATGATTGTTTGTATTGCTGAAAAACCATCGGTGGGACGCGACATTGCCCGTATTCTGGGAGCCAATGTGGCCCATGACGGCTATATGGAGGGCAACGGCTATCAGGTGACATGGACCTTCGGACACCTCTGTACCCTCAAAGAGCCTCAGGACTATACCCCCTGGTGGAAACAGTGGAGCCTGGACGACCTGCCCATGATACCACAACGGTTCGGCATCAAACTCATCAACAACGACGGCTACGAAAAACAATTCCACACCATCGAACGCCTGATGCAGGCCGCCGAAGGTATCGTCAACTGCGGCGATGCCGGACAAGAGGGAGAGCTTATCCAGCGTTGGGTGATGCAACGGGCTCAGGCCAAATGCCCAGTCAAGCGGCTGTGGATTTCCTCCATGACCGACGAGGCCATCAAGGAGGGCTTTGCCAACCTCAAATCGCAAGATGAATACCAGTCGCTCTACGAAGCAGGTCTCTGCCGTGCCATCGGCGACTGGCTGTTAGGCATGAACGCCACACGCCTCTACACCCTCAAATATCGACAGGCTCAAAGCCAGGTACTCTCCATAGGACGTGTGCAGACCCCGACCCTGGCCATGATAGTGAACCGCCAGTTGGAAATACAAAATTTCAAACCCGAGCAGTACTGGGTGCTGGCAACAGTATACCGCGACACCCTCTTCACCCTCAAGCAGAACGACGAAGAGGAGGGCTCAACCAACAGCAAAGGACGTATCACCAACGAAGAGGAAGGTCGCAAAGCTTTCGACCTCATCAAGGACCGAGATTTCGAGGTGACCGGAGTGACCAAAAAGGTCGGCAACGAAGCTCCCCCTCGCCTGTTCGACCTCACCAGTTTGCAGGTGGAATGTAACAAGAAATACTCTTTCTCTGCAGACGAGACCCTCAAATACATTCAAAGTCTATACGAAAAGAAATTCACCACCTACCCGCGTGTCGACACCACCTTCTTGAGCGACGACATTTACCCTAAGTGTCCAAAAATACTGCAAGGGTTGGTTCCTTACATGCCAATCATACAGCCCCTTATGGGCACTACCTTAAAGAAGAGCAAGAAGGTCTTCGACACCTCCAAGGTGACAGACCACCACGCTATTATACCCACCGGCATGAACCCTGCCAACGGCGACATGACTTATAACGAGAAGAAGGTCTTCGACCTGATTGCCAGGAGGTTCATCGCGGTCTTCTATCCCGACTGCAAGTTTTCCACCACCACCGTTATGGGTAGAGTGGAGACAGAAGAGCTTAATGCACAGGGAAAGCCCAAGAAAGGCAAGGTGGAGTTCAAAGCCACTGGCAAACAAATCTTGGAACAGGGCTGGCGCGACGTGTTCAGTTGGGGACATGCTACAAAAGAGACCTCCACCGACGAGGAAGGTAATAAGAAAGAGGAAGAAAAGATGCTGCCTGATTTCAAAAAAGGAGAACGAGGTCCCCACGCCCCTACCCTTACTGAGAAATGGACCCAACCACCCAAACCCTACACCGAGGCCACCTTGCTACGCGCGATGGAGACCGCCGGCAAGAATGTGACAGATGAAGAACTGCGCGACGCGCTAAAAGAAAACGGCATAGGGCGCCCATCCACGCGTGCCGCCATAATCGAAACCCTCTTCAAGCGCAACTACATCCGCAAAGAACGCAAATCGTTGATTGCCACCGAAACTGGCATTCAACTCATTGGTCTTATCCGCAACGAACTGCTGAAAAGTGCCGAACTAACTGGCCAGTGGGAAAAGAAGCTGCGCGAGATAGAGGCGCACAAATATGATGCACAGCAGTTCATCGCCGAACTCAAGCAGATGGTGTGGCAGTTGGTGCTACAGGTAAAGTCCGACCCCTATAGGCCCAATGCCGGACAGGCTGCAGCTGCACCTCCTACAGCCCCTGCACCTCCATCCACTCAAACCTAATCCGCCCATGAGATACTTTATCCATCTTGCCTACAACGGTGCCAACTACTGCGGCTGGCAGACCCAGCCCGACCTGCCCACGGTGCAACTCACACTGGAGCAGGCTCTCACCACTCTGCTGCGCAAGCCTACCCCCATCGTGGGCTGTGGGAGAACAGACACCGGAGTGCATGCCAGCGACTTCTACGCCCACTTCACTTCCGAAACGGAAATTGAAACTGAGAAACTGACATTCAAACTGAACAGTTTTCTTCCGGCCGACATCGCCATCTTTGAGATTTTTGCCGTAAAAGAGAATGCCCATGCCCGCTTCGACGCCATCGCACGTACCTACCAATACCATGTGAGCGACAAACGGCTACCCTTCAAGCAGGGACTTTACAGCCGCATTTATTTCCAGCCCGACCTCAGCCTGATGAATGAAGGTGCCAAACTGTTGATGGAGTATGAAGACTTTACCAGTTTTGCCAAGCTGCACACCCAGGTGAAGACCAATATCTGTCACCTCAGCCAAGCCCTATGGGAAGAACGCGAAGACGAATGGATCTTCACCATCCGGAGCAACCGATTTTTACGCAACATGGTGCGGTCGGTGACAGGCACACTCCTCGATGTGGGGCGCGGCAAACTTTCCATGGAAAGGCTGAGAGAAATTGTGGAGAAAAAAAATCGCTGCGCTGCAGGGGTCTCTATGCCTCCTCAAGGCCTATTTTTAACACGAGTGGAATATCCCTTTGACGAAATAAAAATGTGATTTATGAAATATATTGAAGTAAATATTACCTTAGGACAGAATGACCCTTTCCGCGACCTGTTGGTGGACGCACTAGGCAATGAGGGCCCCTACGACAGTTTTGTGGAAACGCCCACAGGGCTGAAGGCATACGTGCAAGAAAGTCTGTTTGACGAAGATTGGCTAAAGGAACAACTGGCAGATATTGAAGAGATGACCTCTTGCAGCTATACATTTGAAAATCTGCCCGATAAGAATTGGAACGAGGAATGGGAAAAACAGCACAAGCCAGTACTGGTTGAGGCTGCCAATGGCAAGCGCGTATGGGTGCGTGCGCCCTTCCACGAGCATCGCTCCGATGTAGACTATGAGATTGAAATTGAACCCAAAATGTCTTTTGGCACGGCCCACCACCAAACCACCTACATGATGCTTTCCTACCTCACCGAGCTGGAGTTGGCAGGACAACGCGTACTGGATATGGGTTGCGGAACCGCGGTGCTGGCCATATTGGCCAAAATCAGGGGAGCGGAATACGTGGAGGCCATCGATATTGACGAATGGGCCTACAACAACGCAATAGAGAATGCACAACGCAACGGGGTAGCACTGAATGTGCGTATAGGAGACGCGAGCTTGCTTACCGACCAACAATTCGACCTCATCATCGCCAACATCAACCGCAATATCCTATTAAACGACATGGCAGCCTATGCGAAGGTGCTGGCCCAGGGCGGTACTTTGCTCCTGAGTGGTTTCTATGAGAGCGATGTTCCAGTGCTCCAGCAGCATGCCGAGGCCCTAGGCCTCCAACTGCAACAGCAAAAAGTGCGCCAAAGCTGGGCAGCCTTGCGACTACTGAAAAGGTGAGAGATGCCCACCAGATGGCGTTTCATTGGCAAAGAATTTAAAAAAGCAAAAAAAGTAGTATCTTTGCAATTTCATAATTCATTTTTATATAAAATAATTAATATATATACAATACGTTAAATGAAATTCATTGAAACCAACAACATCAAAGGCGACATCTTTGGCGGCGTAACGGCCGGTATCGTTGCCCTTCCCCTTGCATTGGCTTTCGGCATACAGGCCTTCGGCGGGGTCGACTCGCCCAATGCCGCTTCACTCGGTGCCTTGGCAGGCATCGTGGGTGCCACCATGCTGGGCTTTTTTGCATCGCTCTTTGGCGGCACACACAGTCAGATAAGCGGCCCTACAGGTCCCATGACCGTGGTCACCGCCACCCTCATTGCCGGTGCCTGGGCAAGCAGCAATGGCAACTTGGGCGCCGTGCTTTTCAGCATGTCGCTGGCAGGTATTTTTTGCGGCCTGTTCCAAATTCTTTTCGGCATCATTAAGATTGGCAAATATGTCCGCTACATCCCCTACCCCGTCCTATCGGGATTTATGAGCGGTATCGGCATCATTATCATTATCCAGCAAATCTATCCGCTGCTGGGTTTGAAAGGCAAAGGCAGCATGATAGAGTTGCTTACGGGTTTACCCACTGCCCTATCCGGCGGTATTTCTATCTCGGCCTTACTACTGGGCATAGGCACCATACTCATCATCGAGCTATTCCCTCTCATCACAAAGAAAATCCCCGCCACATTGGTGGCCTTGATTGTGATGACTGTCATCTCCCTTTTCTGCAACCTCGACCAGAAACTAATCATCGGCGAGATTCCCTCTGGACTTCCGCTGCCAGTGTTCTTGAAAGGCGAGATTGATATGGCCAGCATTGAATGGATGTCGGTGCTGAAAGCAGCCCTCATTCCCGGCCTTACCTTGGCTGGTTTGGGTTCCATCGACACCCTGCTCACCTCCGTGGTGGCAGACAATATCACCAAGACCAAACACAACTCCAACAAAGAACTGATTGGCCAAGGCATCGGCAATGCCGTTGCCGGCTTATTCTGTGGCCTCCCTGGTGCCGGTGCCACCATGCGTACTGTGGTCAACGTCAAGAGTGGCGGCCGCACCCAGTTGAGCGGTATGATTCACGCACTCATCCTGCTGGCCATCCTCTTGGGGCTGGGCAGCGTGGTGAAGTATGTACCCCTGTCGGTTCTGGCCGGCATCCTCATCACCGTGGGTTGGGGCATCATCGACTTCAAAGGCTTCAAAGACCTCTTCAAAATACCCAAAGCCGATGCCGTTGTGCTCGTAGTTGTGTTGCTCGTGACTGTTTTCGTTGACCTGCTTACTGCCGTGGGTATCGGCATGGTTATTGCCTGCGTGCTGTTTATGAAACGTGCCAGCGACCTGGTGGAGGGAGGCTATAGCACCGCCACCATGAGTCAGGCCGACCTTCACCGAGGTCTCCCCGACCCTGGCCAATCCGATTTCGACAAGAGCAAGCCCTGGGGCGACGAGGGTGGCCTCACCGAAGAGATGCGCAAGCAGATATATGTCCAACGCCTCAACGGCCCCATCTTCTTTGGCTCCATCACCAAGTTCAAAGAGGTTATGGAAGATGTGCCAGCCGATGCCAAGGTAGTCATCATCCGCATGAAGCTGGTCAGCTTCATGGACCAGTCAGGCCTTTACGCCATGGAAACCGCCATCAAAGAAATCCAGTCCCATGGCACCTTGGTGCTGATGACCATCATCCAGCCCCAACCAATGTATATGCTCAAAACACTCAACGTCATTCCCGCCGTCGTTCCCGAAGAACATACCTTCAAAACCTTCGAATCGTGCATTATGTTCTTGAACGAACATAACGCACAATTCGAAGGAAGTAAGAAGTAAGAACTATGAACTAAGAAGTAATGAAAGATAGTTTCTTATACAACAAAAGTCTTGCTTTTGGCGTTCGTTGTGTCAACTTCTATCAATTCTTGAAGAAAAAGGACGTGTACGTACTAAGCAAACAATTGCTCCGCAGCGGCACCAGCATTGGAGCTATTGTTCGAGAAAGTCGTTTCGCACATAGTCCTGCCGATTTTATCAGCAAACTAACCATTGCACTTAAAGAAGCTGAAGAAACCCAATACTGGCTCGAACTACTGTTCAAGTCAAATCTCATATCCGACAAAGAATATCAATCCATGTACGATGATGCCGACGAACTAATATCCCTGTTGGTTTCATCCATAAAAACTTATAAATCAAACCCAAATGTATAACCATGAGCCGAGAACTTCTTAGTTCTTAGTTCTTAATTCTTACTTCAAAAAAATGGGACGCGCATTTGAATATCGCAAAGCAAGAAAACTGAAACGTTGGGGCCACATGGCCCGCACATTCACCAAAATTGGTAAGGAGATTGAGTTGGCAGTCCTCGCCAGCGGCCCCGACCCCTCCAGCAACCTCCGTCTTCGTCTGCTCATGGCCACCGCCAAGAGCGAGAGCATGCCCAAAGAAAATGTCGAACGCGCCATCAAGCGTGCCACCGAGAAGGACAAGAGTGCCTACAAAGAGGTGGTTTACGACGGCAAAGGTCCTCATGGCACCGCCTTCGTAGTGGAAACGGCTACCGACAACCCCACCCGTACCGTCGCCAACCTCCGTGCCGCCTTCGTTCGCGGAAAAGGCGAACTGGGTACCATGGGCATGAACGACTTCCTGTTTGAGCGCAAATGCTCCTTCGTAGTCGCCAACAAGGAAGGTGTGGACATGGACGAACTGGAGCTCGAACTCATCGACTACGACATCGACGAGGTGTTCTTGGACGAAGAAGACAACGAAATCAACATCTTCGCTGATTTCAAGAACTACGGCCCTATCTCGAAATACCTCGAGGACAATGGCTTTGAAATCAAGTCCTTCAAATTCGAGCGCATTCCACTCACCATGCGTGAGCTGTCACCCGAAGAGCAGGAAGATGTCAACGCCCTCATCGAACGCCTTGAGAATGACGACGATGTAGTCAACGTCTTCCACAACATGGCCTAACACCTCTTGCATTAAGCACATCTTGGTAAGTGCATAATGTCATGTGTGCATTATGCACTTACAATTATAAAGGAACTGTCGAATATTTATTCGGCTGTTCTTTATTCGCCAACTGGTAGTGACCGAAAATAAGGCGATAATAATGAAAAGCAAAGCCAATTTGAAGCATTTGCCACAGACAATTGATGCATCTTCATACTCTCATAAACGATGAACACAATGGTAAAAAAACGAGTGATAGGAATTGGCGAGACTGTGTTAGACATACTTTTCAAGGACAACCAGCCTCTGAAAGCCGTCCCAGGCGGTTCCACACTCAACAGCATTGTCTCACTTGGAAGGGCTGGGGTAGCGTGCGCCATGGTGACAGAGGTGGGTTGTGACCTCATTGGCGACATTACCTGCCGCTTCATGAAGGAAAATGGCGTTTCGCTTGAGTATGTCTGCCGCTATCCCAATGTCAAATCAAACATCTCGCTGGCTTTCTTAGACGAAAACAACGAGGCGCAATACCTCTTTTACAAGGACCATGAATCTGCATCAATGAATGTCAAACTGCCGCTGATGAAGGAGGACGACATCGTACTATTCGGCTCTTATTTTGCCATCAATCCTGCCTACCGCCCCGTGGTGGGGAAATTGCTTCACCAAGCTCACAAAGCCGGAGCTTGGCTTTATTATGATGTCAACTTTAGAAATAATCATATAGGCGACCTGCCCGAAGTGATGCCCAATATTGTGGAGAATATGGACTTGGCCGATGTTGTGAGAGGGTCAGTTGAAGACTTCTACAATATTTATCAGCTGAACGAAGGCGATGAAATTTACGCTCGCGTAAGTCCCCACTGCCGCATACTAATTCTGACTAATGGTTCTGAACCAGTAAGGGTTTATACTCCTACCAAATGCCAGACCTATCCCGTCAAGAGCATTAAAACCATCAGCACAGTCGGGGCAGGTGACAACTTCAACGCCGGTTATATCTACGCCACAATGCAAGGCCAAAATGAACAAGCTGCCCGCATTGCAGTAGCTCAGCAGTGGAGCCAAGATGTTTGCCGTCAGATTGGCAACAATATCAGCAACGAACTGGTCACTCTAATAAAAAAAGGCAATTCAAACCCCATGGTTTGATGGAAAGAAAATAGAAAACTTTTCACACAATGAGTTTCAACAAACACGACATATCACGCAATGCTTGCCAACTTTTTGGCAAGCAGGCCCGCTGTGGCTACGACTGGTGGTGGCACAGCCTGACGGCATACGATGCCAAAACTGGCACACCACGTCCCTTTTTCATCGAGTTCTTCCTTTGCAATCCTGCCCATGGTGGTGACACTCCCCAGTTCGGACAGAGGAAAGAGAATAAAGAAAAGGGCTTGCCTCCTTCCTACCTAATGGTGAAAGCCGGGGCCTGGTGTGGTGCTGATAGGACACAGCTGCACAGATTCTTCGGATGGAAACAAACTATGGTGGATATGGGGGTGCCCTATTCCGTCAAGGCAGGCGACTGCATGGTGTCGGAGACTGAGACCCATGGTTCGGTGGACATCAGTCCTGCCGAGGCACAGTCACATCCCGAATGGATGTGCGGTAGCGGTAGCATGTCATGGAATCTCAAAATACGGAAACAGGTGGCCTTCAACGTTGGCTATGGTGCCAGCCGGCCTATGCGTCAGTGGCAACTATTCGAAATGTTTTGGCATGCCGAAGGTATGAAGACTGAATACGAAGGAGAAATCACCTTCAATGGGAAACGCTATCTCGTGCATCCGCACAACTGCTTCGGCTATGCCGACAAAAACTGGGGCAAGGACTTTACCACACCATGGGTGTGGCTCTCTTCGTGCAACCTCACCAGCGAACTAACGGGACGCAAGCTCACCAACAGCGTGTTCGACATAGGTGGCGGCAAGCCCAAAGTGGGACCGGTGGCATTGCCACGTCAGCTGCTCTCGGCACTTTGGTACGAGGGCAAAGCCTATGAGTTTAACTTCTCTAAATTTTGGACAGGATGCCGTACCCGATTCCGTTGCCACGAGACCGACACGCAGATAGTGTGGCATGTGGAGCAGCGTACATGGCTTAACCGAATGGTGACAGACATCGTGTGCGAGAAAGCCGACATGCTGTTGGTAAATTATGAGGCACCCAACGGACTCAAACGCCACAACCGCCTATGGAACGGCGGAAACGGACATGGTACTATTTGCCTCTATCGACACGGTAAGCTGATAGACCGTATCCATGTGGAGAATGCTGGTTGCGAATATGGTGAGTACGATGTCCTTACCCCTTACAAAGGCTAAAACAACAACCCCACCAAGAAATGATTTGAAACAGCCCCCACACCAATATCACACATAAGTAACAACATATCAATATAATACATACACCACCACTCAAACGAGGGTAATTAGAACAGAAAAAAGACAAAAAACAGATACAAAACGACTCATTATTATGGACATTATCGCGGCTTAGCAGAGAAATAAATCAAACAATAACACATTGACCAACAACAATATAAATAAATAACTAAAAAAGTTTCTACAGAAAAGTTTGTCAATTAGAAAAAAAGTCGTATCTTTGCACTCGATTTCAAAAGGAAAATCATCTTAAACAAGCCGCATTCGTCTAGTGGTCCAGGACATCTGCCTCTCACGCAGAAGATCATCAGTTCGACTCTGATATGCGGTACCAAAGCGACAAATCACAAAGATTTGTCGCTTTTTTTGTCGCTCTAGTTTGAATTATAACTGATTTCTTGAGAGCGCGTCCATTCAGGACGCTTTGAAAAATGATGTTTTGAATGCCCCAGACTGCGTTCCTTATCTGGGGTTTCTTTGAGACGTTGCTGCATCTCGGCATAGCTCGAACGAGTTCGGCTCTGCGCTCGAAAAAACGTTGCTCCCATCCGGTCGCGACGTCGACTTTCGCAACGTTATTGAAAGTAAGTATCTTCGATACTATAGAAAAATCAGTCTGTTATTATACTAGAGCGATAAATTTTAAACAACTTCTTATACCATGTGAGAATTTTTGTGTAAATTTGCAGCATAAAAACAAGTTATTAACAACAAAAACTAACGAACAAAAAGAAGAGATAAAGATTTATAAATTAACGACATAATATAAAGCGTTTTTGCTTTTTATGTGTGCCGAAATTGGAGAATATTTTTTTTTGACTTCACAATAAAGGCTAACCAAAAAGCGACAGACATATAACACGTCTTGACTTGATGGCTAAATAATTTTGGCAATAAAGAGAATAATGGAACGACTAAGCAGAGACAAGGTATTGGACATGATACGTACCACCGTGAGGGACAAAGAGCCTGACGCTCAGATTATCCTCTATGGTTCCCGCGCCAGAGGTGATGCCCGTGAGGACTCTGACTGGGATATCGTCGTTCTACTCAACAAGCCCCCAATGCCCCACGAGGAACGTTATGCGATTGCATACGATTTGTGGGACAAGGCACAGGATTACGGAGAAGAAATCAACACTTTAGTCTATACCAAAGACCAATGGAACGATGCTCCGCCATCACTCTTTAAATACAACGTAAGAGAGGAAGGAATACAACTATGAGTTTATCAGAAGAAGACATAAAACGATATCTTCCTCGCGTAGAAACGCTTGTCAAAAAGATCGTTTCGTTAATCGAAAAATAAGTAAACATAATACTAAATACATACACAACTTTGTACTATCAATATTAAAACACACTATATGGCTTAAAATAAAGAAAATAACGACATAATATAAAGCGTTTTCGCTTTTCCATGGAGTACCCGAAAACTGGACACTTTCATGTACTACCAACCAAGAAAGCATATAGTATGTGGTATATTTGAATTTCATTTGTTCTTATTTGATTAAAATGATGCTAAAATGGAGGACATAGTAAAGAAGGGAATTGAAAAAGGACTTATATCCTTTAATGACGACCAAAGTCGAATCACGTATTGCCATGTCAATAAAACTCGCAATTATATTGACCCAGAAGAACGAGTAGAGGCAGAATCATACTTGAGATTAGTTCTTGTTTACAACTACCCCAAACAGAGAATCAAACTATATGAGAAAGTGACGATGGGTTCCAGTGTGAGAGAGGCGGATATTATTGTATATGAAGATGACATGTGTTTGAACCCTTCAATAATTGTGGAATGTAAGAAAGAAGAAGTATCAGAAGGCGAATTCCAGCAAGCAATAGAACAAGCTGTTAGTTATGCTTATGCCCTCTCAGGTACTGTAAAATATACATGGACCACTTCCGGAATCAAGGATTCCTACTTACAAATAGACAAAGAGAGACAAATCCGGATACCGATTCCTAATATTCCTATCTTCGGTAAAGCTGTTCAGAAATATAATTATGTGAAAGGTGGACGATTAAAAGATGAAGATGCTGGTAATGATGCCATCAAGCAGCAGTTTTTCGACCTCGAACAGGTATCTGAGAGCGAGTTAACCAACCGCTTTAAAAAAGCCCATCAATCCCTTTGGGCAGGAGGTGAATTGAATCCATCTGATGCTTTTGATGAACTGGACAAACTGATTTTCTGCAAAATATGGGATGAGCGTAAGCCCAGAAAGAAAGGCGACCCATATGAGTTCCAAATTTTTGACATAGAAAAGCCTAAAAATGCTACACAAAAAGACATCGATTCTATTGAGCAAAAGATTACATCAGACCTGGCAAAACGCATTTTCGCACTATATGAGGAAGGTCGGAATAGAGACAAAGAAGTATTTAGAGACAATATCCGATTGACGCAACAGCGTATTAGAACCGTTGTCAGTTACTTACAGGGTGCCAATTTGTCTAAAACCGACCTTGATAGCAAAGGCAAAGCGTTTGAGACCTTTATGGGCTCATATTTCCGCGGTGATTTCGGACAATACTTCACCCCTCGTAATATTGTAAAATTTATTGTTGACGTGCTGCCAATAAACGGTGATTCTAAAGTGCTTGACACCTCATGCGGCAGTGGAGGTTTTTTGCTCTATGCTTTGGACAAGGTACGCCAACAGGCTGGCGACTATTATGATGAGGGGACTATCGAACACTACAATCATTGGCACGACTTTGCATCGAAGAAATTGTTCGGTATCGAGATTAACGAACAAATAGCTAGAACTGCTAAGATGAACATGATTATCCACGACGACGGACACACAAATGTGATTTCAAGTGACGGACTTCTCCGTGACATTGTTATAGTAGAACGATCTGGAAACAAGGGATTCGAATATGGTACATTCGATGTAATAATTACCAATCCCCCATTTGGCAGCACCGTAAAGCAAACTGAAAAAGCATATTTGCATCAGTATTCTCTGGGCAATAAGGATGTTGATTGGCTTGACACAAAAAACTCTGCCGTAAAACAACGCGACAGCCAGAGTACAGAAGTGTTATTTATTGAGCAAGATTATAATTTCTTAAAGGAAGGTGGCTTTCTTGCCATTGTCATTCCCGATGGAATCCTGACCAATAGCAGTATGCAATATGTGCGTGACAATATTGAGGAATGGTTTCGCATTGTGGCGGTGATTAGCCTACCACAAGATGCATTCAAAGCTAATGGGGCTGGAGTAAAGAGTTCTGTTTTGATTTTAAAGAAATGGTCTGCCGAGCAAAGCAACCAGATTAAAGACATAAAACTAAAGTTGCAAACGCAAATCAAAAAAGAGTCGAATTACTTGATGACCATTGAAAAATGGGAAAGGGAAAAGAAAAATACTATTAAGCAGCATTCTGGTTTTGACAACAATACGGGATTGATTGAAAAAAAGGAAATTGAAAAGACTGCCGATTTCATTGAGTGGAAGAAACAAATAAACGAGCAATACAACCAAAAAGTCTCTGACTTAAAAGAGCAATTGGAAGAGCAATACTCAAACATGAAAAAGACAGAATTGCCAGATTATCCCATTTTCATGGCTATTGCAGAAGAAATCGGTTATGATGCCACAGGGAAAGATACGCCTATAAATGAGTTAGAAATGATAGGAACAGAATTAAAGAAGTTTGTTGAATCAATTTAATATGTCATACGAAGTATCTCAAAAGCTCTCCCCAAATAAGGTTTTTATTGTTAACTACTCGAATTTAGAAGGAAGATTAGATCCTTCTTTCTACTGTCCCATTTATTATACAATTTTTAGTTCAAAAAAAGTAAACTGGGTTAGACTAAAATCCATAGTTGAAAGAGTAAAACACCCCCCTGAATATAAAAGGATTTTTGCTAATGAGGGCTACCAATTAATTCGTTCTCAAAACGTGAGACCTACAGGGATTAATTTAAGCGAAAACCCCGTTTATCTTACTAACGAAGTCGCATGCACTCCGTCTACTATTATTCCTCATAAAAATGATATACTAATCGTTCGTTCAGGAGTAAATGCAGGTGACATTGCCGTTGTAGAAAAGGAATTGGATAACGTGATTGTTGGTGCCGATACTTTGTTGTTGAATGTTAATCATGATGTCTTACCCAAATTTGTACAAGTCTATTTTTATACAGATATTGGGAGGAACCAGTTAAACAGACACATTACAGGTGCTACCAACAAACATTTGAATTCATATTCTATAAAAAAAGTTCATTTCCCAATAATTGACATTCATCTTCAAAGTAAATGTATTTCGATTTTTGAAACATCACTTACTAAAAAAAGGGACAAACAATATCTGGCTCAAAAAAGTCTTGATAGTATAGATTCGTATCTTTTGAAAGAACTTGGGATTACCTTGCCACAGGAGAAACAACCATCCCTACAAGATAGAATATTTACTGTGAGTTTTTGCACTATATGCGGTGGTAGAATTGATCCTAAACCATATTCTATCAGAATTTCTCAATTAAAACAAGCAATTTTAAAGGCTCATTTCAATAAACAATCTCTTAAAAGTCTCATTAAAAGCAGTTGTGGAGGAGACTGGGGTGTTGATGAAATGGACGAAGTGGATGAGAATAATCATACAAAGTGTTTAGTGATTCGAGCGACAGAATTTGACAATACATACAATTTAAATTTGGACAATTCAAGAGTCAAATATCGTTGGATAGAAAACGCCAAGTTGTCGAGAATGAATATTAAAACAAACGATTTACTAATAGAAAAATCTGGCGGAAGTGAGGATCAGCCTGTAGGTAGGATTGCCATCTTAACAAATAATATTCTGGAAGGAAAAGATATCGCATACAGCAATTTTATACACAAGATTACAGTTTCTGGTATTGACCCCATGTACTTGTATTTCTATTTGAGGACAATGCATAATATCAAGACAACAGAAGTGATGCAGAGTCAAACCAATGGTATACGAAATTTGATTATGTCTGAATATCTCAATCAAACCATTATTGTACCACCACTACCCAAACAACAAGAAATAGTTGAACATATCACATCAATTTGTCAGCAGGCAAAAGCATTGCAAGAAGAAGGAAAAGAAATAGTAGAACAAGCCAAAAAGGAAATTGAATCAATGATAATAGGAGAATAAGTATGTCAGAAAAAAGCAAAGATGTTAGCAGAAGGAATCCCATTGTATATTGTTTTTGTGGAATACTTGTATTTACCTTAACCATCTTGGTAGGTTATATGTGTCATTCGACAAATACGTTGAAAGCTTCCCAAGATAAAATAGTAACAGAGCATGTAAAACATATTGCTAAAGTTGATTCACTTTTTTATGAAATGAAAGGAATAATATTGAGCAATGACACTGGAAATGTTGCAAATGCCTCCGAGTTGCTTTCCCAATTACAAAAGGACTCCGCATTATTCAGAAGAGAAATACTATTATCACAAGAGGAAATGAACAACCTTGTTGAATTACACATTGACAAGATTGAAAATGACTATGCACAAATCGGTATTTGGGGAGGTGTGCTAAGTGTATTATTCATTATCTTTGGCTTCTTCGCAATATTTAAACTGGAAGAGACAAAAAATGATGCCAAGACAATTCTTAATGATGTTATCGAACAAGGAGAGGAAGCAAAAAAACAAATAGGCGAACTGCAATCACAGGCCACAGAACTTAATACCATTCTATCCGGCACCAGACAGGACGTTTCAACGCTATGCCAAAATAAGGAAAAAGAGTTTGATGAGTTAAGGGATAAACTAACCAAACAATTGGGACAAACAAATCAAGACATTTCAAAATTTCAAACTATTCTCAAAGAAGCAGAAGATAAAAGCGGGAAATACCAAATAACATTAGAAAATATGGAACAACAACTAAATAAATTAGAAGAATTGTCAGTTGCTCTAAATAATGTAATGGAGAAAATAAAGAAGGAGGCCGAAAATGAATAACCAGCCTAACATAAGTGTCCATAACTATTTGGCACAAGTGCAAGCGTTGTATATTCAATATATGCAAATTAAGACTCAGATTGATTTGTTGGAAAAGAATCTAGAAGCAACAAGTTCAGCATTTGATGCTATACCCACACAACAAAACCTTCTTGTTGTTCAAAATGCATGGAATCAAAAATTCACCCTTATGCAGCAACTGCCATTGCTGGTAAACAATATTGTTGCTAATCTTACTGAGGCAACAAAACTGGCATTATCATTGATAAGTATGAACATATCATCTGCGAATAAAATAAATTTGGTTTTAAATGATAATGCCATTGCTACTATATGTACTTTTTTAGAGCAAAGTAATAATTTTCTTTTTCTTAAGGAATTATTTCGGCAATATTGTATCACACAGAATATCCCCATGCAAATGAGTAATGTTGAAATCTTGTTAAGGATGAGTAAGAACAATATGCCCAATTTTGATCATTTAAAAGCCATTATTAATGGATATTAGTTTTCTGGCACGAGGGAGGATTGTATGTGTATAAGAGTCATCCATTACATCCTGACTTTTTCTCACCTTATTATAGCGAATGGTTCTCTCTCTGTTTTGGAAATTGAAAATTGAAAAGATTGTTCGCTGAGGGACCAATACAAATTGAAAAGTGAAAATTGAAAAGTGAAAAGGGCGTTCGCCAAGGGACCATTACAAAGTGAAAATTGTAAAGTGAAAATTGAAAAAAGTGTTCGCCTTGTGACAGAAGAGCCAGTGAAGTCCCCACGCTATGTCAAACCTCAATAGTGTTGGCATTCCGAAAGGCCAGAAATGAATATAAGAATTCGTTAATTTGTAAATGTGTTAATTCGTTAATCGATTCACACATTAACACATTCACGCATTCACACGTTCGTAGTTTTTTGTCATATTAAAAAATAGTTGTATTTTTGCACTCGGTTTCAAAAGTAAAAAAAATACACAGTTTTGAAACCTTATACGATATGCCTTGCTTGGAAGAAGAAACATGGATTGGGGGCGCGTGTATGAAAACATTGTGTTCTTAGAATTGAAACGCAGAGGATATGAAGTGTATATAGGCAAACTGTACCAAAAAGAAATTGACTTCGTAATTTTACAAGGAAACGAAAAAGCATATATACAAGTGAGTGACAACATTTCAGAAAAGACAACGTTTGAACGAGAAACATCACCGCTACTCAGCATAAAAGATGCATACCCCAAGATAATAATTGCCCGCACCCGTCACGACATGTATGACTATCAAGGGATTAAAATATATGACATTGCAGAATGGTTGATGGAATAAAAAAGAGTGTTCGCCGAAGGACCGAGAAAAGTGAAAAGTGAAAAGAGGTTGCTGAGGGATTGAAGAACCATCGAAGTCCCCACGCTATCGGAAAATCACCGTTCTAAGCAGAATGTTTCTCCTGTTCGACAAAACTTTATGGCTATTCCCCTATTCTTAAAGTTCTTTTCAATGGCTTGACGCTTGGTGTCGTTCTTGGGACAAGTGTTTGAGAATACAGCAAAAGCCATTCTTTTTGCTCCACTGAGACGAGGCGACAATCTGTCCATGGTGTCTTTCAACTGCTCAACCGCCTTGCCGGAATCGCCACCTTTCAATTCGACGAAATATTGGTCAGCATATTCTTCGCTTTCTAACAAATTATCGCATTTGGAGCCATCAGCTGCTGTAAAAACACATCCATCCACTTGAATGGCACGATAGGTGTTTCGTGCAGGATTCTCAAACGTTATCTTTGATTTATTTTCTGAGAAGACAATGAGGGAATCAGACCTCGTTTCGACACAATGTGCAGGGATTTCGTTCATGACTCAAGCAGTTTGGAGAAGTCGGAGGATATAGTATCGGATGCTGCATCTAAATCGGTTTGGGCGATAAGGCGTAGGTCGTAGTCTTTTATGTCTTTGGCTGTCCCATTGTCCACAGCATAGACATTGATGTCTTCGAATTGGATAGCAGCAGATTTACCAACAACAGTTTCCACCACATTGGAATCTTTGTTATCAGCCGCTTGAATAAGGTTGTTGAATGAGGACAGGATATAAGGACTATGCGTGGCAATGCATAGGCTGTTACCCTGAGTGGTGTTAATCTGTTTGGCCATCCATTTTACCAACTCATACTGGGTTGATGGGAATAGGTTTTCCTCCGGCTCTTCAAGATAAATTGATGCATACTGGGTTAGTGTGAACCTATCCACAATTTCACTAAACATGGCCTCCTCTCGATGGGAAGAGAAGAACTTGACACGAGGCTCTGGAAAAGTTTTTGTAATATCATCGACTCTGCCCACAATCTTAGTACCATTCGATTGCGTGAATTTCTCCTTGTACAACGTATCTTGCAGATTGTTTAGTTCGCGTTCTTGTGCCACACTGAGCCGACGAGGACGGTGGAGCTCATGAAAAGTCAAATAATTAATCAAGCCACATAGAGGAACGACAGATTGAAGTCCACTAGATGCATTTAGAAATGCTATTTCTTTACCTTTATCAATTAAAATTCTTTCTCTGTACTGCTCCTTTTCGTAATAATATGATAGTCCGAGATTCAATATGTCAAGCATGCTTTGCGGTGGGAAAGTACTACGAGCATTCTCCCAATCAGACATATACCCCTGAATGTTATTGTCGATACTGAAAGAAATATCAAACCAATTAGGAATGACTGCCACAATGTTGCGTTCGGCGGGAATATACGCTATTTGGGGACGACGGTATTGCCAACGGTTACGGGGTTTCCATTTAAAGCTGAACTGAATCTTTTCTGGAGACCCAGAAATGGAAAAGGCCATATATGAGGATTCATATTTAATCAGGAACCCTTCTTTTATGAAGCCGTTCAATCGATGGTAATCAACAAGTCGTTTCCAAAACTCAAATTCATTTAAATAGTCATTAGGGGATTGACTTAATTCGATACGCTTCTCAACCCAGTTGCAATAGGATGCAATTTTAAGGATACAACTTTTCCCAGAACTCTGTGGACCAATAAATAAATTGTATTTGGCAAAATCTACCGATACATTTGTTAGTGGTCCTATATTCTTAATTTTCAGCCTCTTCATGTTAAATGTACACTTTTTTCTATCTGCAAAGGTACAATTTTTATCTGAAATAATATAATTTGAACCTCAGTATCATGGACATAAACAGCATTCTTTTCCTGATTTAAGTTGACAGTTTTTTGCATTAAAACAGGGTTGCTCCCATTCGGTTGCGACCTCACTTTTCCTGATGAGACTGTCAATTATTGTACTGGAGAGGTTGACAATTTCCTGACATTGTTGACAGTATTTCTGAGATGAATAGTTATTCTCTTCAAGCACATCAGGTGACTTATTATTCATGGTAAAGCTAAACACGAAAAACACGAATGGGCAAGCAAATGCTTGGTGGGGAGTACTATAAATTACGATTTTGAGAGCGCGTGTCTACGACACGCATTTGTATTTTCCTGATTCACCCCACATAAAAAGAGGTTGCTCCCATTCGGTTGCGACCCCTTTTTATGCGGGGTTTCTTCGAGACGTTGCTACATCTCGGCATAGAAAGTGGAACTTTCTCTGCGCTCGACTTCCGCAACGTTACTGAGAGTTTGCCTCTTTGAGGCAATTAATAGTAGTCCCCTGGTGTTATGATACTGCAGATTTCGCTGATTGA
>JAEEGI010003597.1_pt1 | contig 36833 bp, 29 predicted proteins | sample 8958751 | NCBI WGS metagenome assembly JAEEGI01 (sample SAMN16246545, study PRJNA631951) | gut metagenome | biome: gut microbiome; feature: rumen; material: KS-attached | host: Bos | place: Iran: Karaj | collected 2018-10 | reverse complement strand
CTTCAAGACCATTACTTAACTTAACACGAGCGTATTTACGAAGTGCAGAGTTAGGTTTCTTTGGAGTCATTGTTCCAACACGAACACAAACACCACGTTTTTGAGGTGAATTAACCTTAGTTTGTTTTCTTTTGATGTTATTAACACCAACTAAAAGTACTGGTGATTTTGGTTTTCTAACCTTATTACCTCTTCCTTTTTTTACTAATTGATTAATTGTAGGCATATTGTCTCCTTTCCAACACACACCCTGGTGTATCATTTTTGTTATTAATATTAGGTTTTGCCTTAGACAAAACCCAATTTCACAAACAAATAGTAATATACATTATTCTTGTTTTCATGTCAATATTTAATTTCATTTTTTTATAAAAAAAGGATGATTTCTCATCCTTATCTTTTATTCTGTTTTTGCTTCTTCAGGTTCAGCTGGAGCAGCTGGAGTAATTTCTGGTGTTGTTACAATCTTTGGAACTTCTACTGTTACAGGAGCAACAGGTGTTTCCATAGCAACTTCAGGAATAGCTGGAGTTTCTGGAACAGGAGCAGGTACTGCTTCTGTAGGAACATCTAAAGTAACAGGACCTTCTTTAACTTCTGTAGCTTCACCTACTGGTTTTAATGCAGGTGTTTCTGTTGGATTAACAGGAGTTATAGAACTTGCTTTTTCATCATTAACTTCAGCAATTGGTTGTTCTGCTAATGGTGCAGGTTCAGCTTTTTTCTTAGCTTTTCTTGATACAACAAACATTATAATAAGAATAACTAGAATTAATAAAGCTCCACCAGCAACAATTAATAAATTCATTATATTCCAAGCTTCAAACTTGAATTCAATTGTTGATCCTTCTTTCCAATCCATTAAGTTCCATTCTAGAACTTTTCCATCTTCTGATGTTTTTGTAGCATTACTACTTATAGCCTTAATTGGAACTTCAACACGATAATTAACATTCATCATTTTCTTGATTTGATCTAAAGAGTCATCATCAATAATATTATTTTCATCAGTAGTTGGTGTTTCACCTTCAATTGGCGTTTCACTTTCAGTTGGTGGAACAGTAGTATCATCTTTTGGAGTTTCACCAGTTGTATCATCAACAGGGGTTTCATCTACTTTTCCGTCTTCTTTTGGAGTTTCTGGCACATTATTGTCATTAACTTCATCAACCATTGTTTCAACTTCAGTTTCTTCAATTAGTTCTTCATCAGGATTAGTAGGTTGTTCTTGACCTTTTTGTTGATTTTCAAGTTCATCCATAATGTCATTATTAACAGTTGTTGTGAATTTAGCAGTATAAGTATTCTTTAAGAATCCTTTTTCTACTTTGAAATATTTAGTATTCTCATCAACTTTATCAAGATTTACTACTCTTACTTCTCCTTCATAACTTAAATCATCTAAGTTTCCAAGAGATTTAGTAGCTTTAATACCAGTATATCCATCTTCTTTATAATCTGATACTTTATATCCTTCTTCTTCTAATTTCTTAGAATTACCTTTGAATGAATCAGTACTAGCTCCTTCTTGACCCATCATTTGGTCCATCATTGCCATTACATAGAAGCTTTCTACATCTTTTGTAAGGGATATTTTCATTCCTGTTTCAACTTTAATACAACCTGATGTCATAGCTAAGACAACAAGAAGTATTAATGCTTTTAATTTAAAATTTTTCTTCATATATACCTCTCTATTCTAATAATATTATAAAAACTTTTTTTAAAATCGTCAATATAAAAAAAGCTACTAGATTGTAGCTTCTTTTATTTATGTTTAATAACAAAATATTTCTTTTTACCTTTTCTAATAATTGTATAATCACCAATAGCATCTTCTTTTTTGATAACAAATTCTAAATCATTTATTTTATCACCATTAATACTAATAGAATTACTTGATATCATCTCACGAGCTTCACGTTTACTTGTACAAACAGATGCTTCTACTAATAAATCAACAATGTTCTTATCTTCAGATACTTCAAAACTTGGAATGTTACTAAAGGCATCATGTAATTCATCTACACTTAATTCTTTAATATTTCCACTAAATAAAGCTTCTGTAATTTTAAGTACTTTTTCATATTCTTCTTTTCCATGAATATCTGTTACTACTTCACGAGCTAAAGCTTTATGAGCTAATCTTAAATGTGGTTCATTCTTATTAGATTCTTCTAATTCTTCAATCTCTTCACGTGATAACATTGTTAATTTCTTTAAATGATCAATAACAATAGCATCATCAGTATTTAGTAAATATTGATATAAATAGTATGGACTAGTCTTTTCTTTATCAAGCCATACAGCATTACCTTCACTTTTACCAATCTTATTACCTTGTTCATCTAAAACAAGTGGCATTGTCATACCATATACTTCTTTACCTAAAGTTCTTCTAATTAACTCAATACCTGAAGTAATATTTCCCCATTGATCAGAACCAGCTACTTGCATTGTTACATTTCTTGTTTCATATAAATGTTTAAAATCTAGGGCTTGTAAAATCATATAAGAAAACTCAGTAAATGATAATCCATTATCTAATTGTTTCTTAACTTTATCTTTATCTAACATATAATTAACTGTGAAATGTTTACCATAATCTCTTAAAAATTCAAGTACATTAATATCTTTAATCCAATCATAGTTATTAACGGTTTCACAACCTGTTATTCTTTCCACTTGAGCTTTTAACTTTAAATAGTTTTCATTTATAGTATCAAAACTTTGTAATGTTCTTTCTCCCTTGCCACGTGGATCACCAATTAAAGCTGTAGCACCACCTACAAGTAGTATTGCTTTATGACCAGCTTTAACAAGTCGTCTAGCTGTAACAAGTGATGAGTAATGTCCTATATGTAAACTATCCGCTGTTGGATCTGTTCCCCAATAAAATGTTACACACTCATTGTTTAATACTTTCTCTATTTCTGGACTACTTACATCTTGTATTAATCCACGCCACTTTAAATCTTCAAATAATGTCATATTATTCATCTCCTTTTATTTTTGATATAACCTTTCTTGTTTTTGTACTTTCGTATTTCTATCTTCTTTTATTACTTGATCTGTCCATTCACCATATTCACTCCAAGAAGCACATCCACATTTTTCACATGATGTTACATATTCTCTACATGAACGAATAGCTCTTGTACAACGATAAAATTTATCAGGTCTTTCTTTATCTCCTGTATCATTTCCTGAACTACAACTAGTATCATATCGACAATTAGTATATTTTTCATATTCACCAACATAATCACTAGCACTTGTTTTATTATTACAATGACTTCCTGTTGTATGCCATTCAGTATAACTTTTACAACCTGCTTCTTTGCAATTATTACATTTAGTACATGTACTTTTTCGATATAACATTTTCTTAACTAAAGTAATACTACATTTACCAGTATTACCTGCTATGTCTTTTACATAATAATTAAACTTACCTTCTTTAGCTTCTAATGAATTAACGTTTTTACCAGTAAAATCTTTATTTGTTCCATAATAACTTAATTCATTATTATCAGATTTTGTTATTTCAATAGTTTTATCATTTAATTTTAATGAACATGTTGGTTCAGTTTTATCAATATTAACTTTTACAATAACTTCACTTTTATTATTACTAGAATCAATGGCTTTAATATGAACAATATTAGTTCCATCATTATTAATTAAAATATTGTTATTATTAACTTTCTCTTCTTTATTTTCACTACCTTCAATATAGTAAAATAATTCATAATTGGTTTCATTATCAACATTTATTTTTAAATTAACATCATGATTTACCCAAGTATTTTCATCTATATTACCATCTACTTTAATTATAGGAGCTTCTTTATCATATTCATCAACAATAAAAACTATTTTATTTACGAATTCTTTTTCATTATAAAGATAACTTATTGAAACCTCTGATACTCCTTTAGATAAAGCTTTTACTTTATTATCATTTAAAGAAATAACGTTATTATTACTTACATTCCATTTTAAAGTAATATTATTACCATTATCTTCAAATTTATAATTAATTGTATATTCATCACCTACAAACAAATTAACAACTTTATTATCGATTGTTAATGTAGGTGGAATCGATACTTTTTCTTTTTTTAACATCAAATAAACAACTAATATAATTGATAAAACAATTATTGTAATTAATATATTAAATATCAATTTCTTATTTTTCATAAGATTTTCCCTTTTTATAACTTAATATTATTTATCATTAATAATATCAATTCCATGGCTAGTACCAATACGAGTAACACCTTCTTTAATAAATTCTTCGGCTTGTTTACTATTTTTAATACCACCACTTGCTTTAACTTCTAATACATCATTTTTATGTTTCATTATTAATTTAACATCTTCTAGTCTTGCTCCTTCTTTATCAAAACCCGTACTTGTTTTAATAAAATGAACAAATGTTTCATTACATATTTCTGTCATTTTAATAATTTCTTCTTCTTCTAATAAACAAGTTTCAATAATTACTTTTAATACTTTACCATCAATTGAATCTCTTATTGTTTCAATTTCATCTTTAACATAATCATAATCTTTATTCTTTAAAGCATTGATATTAATTACCATATCAATTTCTTTAGCTCCGTTATGGATAGCATCTATTGCCTCATATTGTTTAGTTTCAACTGTATTATAACCATTAGGGAAACCAATAACGGTACATACTTCTGTTGTACTACCTTTTAAATATTCACTGGCAGCTTTTACGTAATATGGTGGAATACAAACTGTTGGAAAATGATATTTCTTTGCTTCCTCACATAATTTCATAATATCTTCTGCTGTTGCAACTTTAGATAAATTCGTATGATCAATATAATCACTTAAATTCATAATTACCTCCTAAAAAATAAAAAGAATTCTATTATATAGGAACGCTTACCGTGGTACCATCCTACTTTAATAGAATTCTATTACTCAATATCTTAACGCGATTAACGTTTTAACTCCATCATTGTAACTTCCTTATTAAATCTATTAGTTTCCACCAACCACTAACTCTCTTAAATAATTTAATAATTCCTTATGACTTCTTCGTTAAATATATTTGTATGTTAACATAGTTTTTTTGAAAACACAATATTATTAATTATAATATCTTAATTTTCAACAATTCTAAATGATACCGATTTACTTCCTGTATAATTACCTTTACCATTTACTGTTATTGTTCCTGTTCCAGGACCAATATTACTTCCATAACTTAAAGAATAATCTGTTCCAATTATTAATGATCTAGTTGTTCCATTAAGGGTCATTTTAACAGTAACATTTGGTCTTATTCCACTTCCTGTAAACGTATATGTAGATGAATAACCTGTAATCGTTGCAGATGACATACTAACAGGACTTATTGTACATGTCTTTGTACTAGTACTACTATGAGATGAATCTGGATTACATCCTACTTGATATGATCCTACATTTACTTGATTTGCATTAGTAACAGATCCTCCTGTACATGTTGCAATTGGTAGACTAGTTCCATTATATGCTCTATTTTGACATGTAATAGTAACCGGTGGAGGACTTGTAATAGTAAAGCTTACTGTTTTGTTTCCTGTATAATTTCCTCTACCAATAACTGTTATTGTTCCTGTTCCAGGACTTGAATTACTTCCATAACTTAATGAATAATCGGTTCCACTTGCTAGCGTTCTTGTTGTTCCATTAAAAGTAATTTTAACTGTAACATTTGGTCTTATTGCACTTCCTGTATATTGATATGAAGATGAATAACCTGAAATCGTTGCTGAAGTTATACTAGCAGGACCTATTGTACATGTTTTTGTACTAGTACTACTATGAGATGAATCTGGATTACATCCAATTTGATATGATCCTACATTTACTTGATTAGCATTGGTAACAGATCCACCTGCACATGTTGCAATTGGACTATTAGTTCCATCATACGTCCTATTTTTGCATGTAATTGTAACTGGAGTTGGACTATTTATAGTGAAACTTACTGATTTACTTCCCGTATAGTTTCCTTTACCAATAACTGTTATTGTTCCTGTTCCAGGACTTGAATTACTTCCATAACTAACATTATAATCTGTTCCATTTATTAATGTTTTAGTAGATCCATTAAGAGTAATCTTAACAGTAACATTTGGTCTTATTGCACTTCCAGTATATTGATATGATGTTTGATGTCCTGTGATTGTTGCTGATGATATACTAAGAGGACTTATTGTACATGTCTTTGTACTAGTATTACTATGAGATGAATCTGGATTACATCCAATTTGATATGATCCTGCATTTACTTGATTTGCATTAGTAACAGATCCTCCTGTACATGTTGCAATTGGACTATTAGTTCCATTATATGATCTATTTTGGCAGGTAATAGAAACTGGTGGGGGACTTGTAATAGTAAAACTTACTGTTTTACTTCCCGCATAATTACCTTTACCAATTACGGTTATTGTTCCTGTTCCAGGACTTGAATTACTTCCATAACTAACATTATAATCAGTTCCACTAATTAATGATCTAGTTGATCCATTAAGCGTTATTTTTACACTAACAGTCGGTCTTATTGCACTTCCTGTATATTGATATGTTGATTGATATCCTGAAATAGTTGCAGATGATAAACTTACAGTACTAATTTGACAATATTTAGATACTGTTCCTGTATAATTACCTTTTCCCGTACATGTAACATTATGTGATCCTGCATTTACTTGATTTGCTCCTGTCAATGTTCCACCATTACATGTAGCAATTGTTTGTTGTTGGCCATTATATACTTTATTATTACATTCTATTGTTACCGAAATTGGATTAATCGTAAATTGAACTTCTTTTGAACCAATATAATTCCCTTTACCAGTTATTGTTATTGTTGCCTGACCTACATTAGTATTATTAGATATATTATATGTATAATCGGTACCTTTAACTAATGTTCTTCCATTTATTTTAACATCAAAATTAGGATTAATAGGGGATCCTGTATATAATGTAGAAGATATTCCCGAAACAGTTGCATTGGAAATATTTATAGCACGTATCATACATGTCTTTGTTTGGGCATCAGAATAATTATTATCTCCATTACAATTTATTTGATATGAACCAACATTTGTTTGATTAGCATTAGTAATATTTCCACCATCACAAGTTGCAATTACTTGAGATTCACCATTATATTCTTTATTTTGACATGTAATTGTTAATGGTTTCTTCATAATTGTTATTGCTAAAGTACAATTAGATTTAGCTGGATTATATAAATCATTTCCATTAGTTTCTACAATTACATAATAATTACCTGTTCCTTTTGGTGCTTCACCAACATTGTTAGCATTAATAGTATTCGTCTTAATACTACATTTACTATCACTATAATAAGTTATATTTTCCTTTGAACCACTTTTAGATGTTACTGTGGCACTTAAAGGATTACCTGTATAAACAGCATTTTTTGATCTAATAGTAATTACATCTTCCATCTTTTTAACTGTTATTTTACTTGTTGCTGTCTTACCATTTTCTGTTCTTACGGTAATCGTGGCTGTTCCAGGTTTAACAGTTTTTATAATTCCATTATTTATAGTAACAACACTTGTATTAGAACTTTCCCATGTAACATTAATACTAGTCGCATTACTTGGTTTAATGACTTCTTTTAAGATTATGGTTTCACCAACATCTAATGATACATCTTTTTTATCAATTGATATTTCGGAAATAGGTATAACTGTTGAAGTTACTGTTATGGTTGCTGATACCGTTTTATCATTTATTGTTTTAGCGGTTACTGTTACTTTACCTTCTTTAAGACCTTTTACAACACCATTATTAACAGTCGCAACACTATTATCACTACTTGTCCAAACAAGAGATTTATCCGTAGCATTACTTGGAGTAATTATTGGGGTTAACGTAACTGTACCGCCAATATTTATTGACTCACTAGTTGCATCCAACTCAATACTATATGGATAAATAACTTTCTTTTTAACATCAACATTAACTTTAGCTTCTTTACCATTATTAGTTCTTGCTGTAATTGTTGCTCTTCCTTCTTTACGAGCAATAATATATCCGTTTTCAACAATTGCAATAGATTTATTACTACTTTCCCAAGTAACATTTTTACTAGTTGCATTTTTAGGACTAATAGTATATTCAATTGGTGTTGTATCACCTACATATATCTCAACCGTATCTTTATCTAACTTAATACTAGATACTGGTACAACATTACTATTTGATACCATCTCACATGTTGCAACTAATCCATTTGATGATGTTGCCGTAATAGTAGCATTTCCATTACCAACAGCTGTTACTTTACCATTATTATCTACTGTAACAACCTTATCATCAGAACTTTTCCATACAAGATTTTTATCAGTTGCCTCACGTGGTTCATAAGTAACATCTAATTGTACATTTTCACCAACATCTAGAGAAACTTTATTTGTTTCAAAATATATATCATCTAATTCAATATCTGCTAATTTTTCATCAATAACATATACTTTAACAATCTCTTTGGATTTAGATTCATTAGTAACTGTTATATTTACTTCTCCTAATGCAAGAGCTTTTATATTTCCATCTTCGACAGTTGCAATACTTGGATTATCACTTTCCCATAAAGCATATCCATTTTTCTTTAAATTATATATATAGATTTTTCTTTCTTCACCGACTTTAACATAAATAGATTTTTCTGATAAAACCATTTTATTTCTATTTTCAGCTTTAACAACGAGTTTAATACTATCTTTAACTTTTTTATTACCTTTAACCGTTACGGTAATTGTTACTTCACCAGGAGATATTGCTTTAATAAAACCATTTTCATCAATAGTTACAATATTATTGTTACTACTTTCGTAAATTATGTCATGATTCTTATCAATAGTTTTATCAATTTCTAGTTGATATCCCCATCCTACTTCAAGTTCTTTAATATCACTTTTAATTGTAACTATTTCTTTATCTACTTTATCAACACTAATTCCAGCCCATATTGCTACTCCCAAAATTATTAATAAAATGATAATTAATATCGTTACAATTATCTTTTTGGTCTTACTCATAAACATACTCCCTATTATCAAATTTATTATATCAAACATTTAGATAATGATATATAGTTTTTAATAAAAAAACCTACTTATTAGTAGGTTTAAATCTTAATCGATAATTACATTTTTGACATAAAGGATTAATAATCTTATTATTTTGGAAATTCTTTTTTAACTCACAATAGGTTTCATTATTTAAAATATCATCCATATTATCATTAAAAATATTACCAAGTGGTATCATACCATTACTATCAAGACAACACGGTACAACTACTCCATTTGAAAGAATAGCAATATGACTTCTTGTTCCATAACATGTTCCAACATTGCTTTCGATTATTTCTCCATCATTTGGCCAAGTGAATTCAATATCTTTATCAACATAAATATTATCTTTAATCTTTATATTTTTATCATTATATATTTTATCAACAATTAGAGTGGATAAATTATAATGCTTCTTTATTTTATCCACAATTGTTGTGGATACTTTTTTTAGGTTATCCAAAGTCCATAAACGATAAATAATAGTTATTTTTTTACTTAATTCATCACAAGTGTTAAAGACATCATCAAAATATGTCTTAATATTATTTTCCGAATGAAGAGATATATTAATTTGTTTAATTTTATGTTTCAATAATATATCTTTTTTATTCTTTAACAAAGTACCATTAGTTGTTATACAAACTTTAACATTATATTTATCACATATATTTAAAATATCATCAAATTTAGAATGAATAAGAGGTTCTCCCTTAACATGCAAATAAATAGATTCCGTATAATTAGCTACTTTATCTAAAACAGTATTAAATTCATCAAGTGACATTTCTTTCTTTTCACGATTATCAATAGAACAAAAAGAACAATTTAAATTACATTTATTAGTAATCTCAATATATATTTTCTTAAAGTTACTCACTTTTCATCTCCAATAAAATATCACGAAGTTCCATAGCTCTTTCAAAGTCAAGAACAGAAGCTGCTTTTCGCATTTCATTTTCAATTTGTTCCATCTTAGCAAGACGTTCTTTTTTGCTCATCTTAACTTCTTTTTTATCACTAGTACGATCATCAATGTTACTAATTAAATCACGAATTTCTTTAATAATTGTTTTAGGAACAATACCATGTTCTTTGTTATATGCTTCTTGAATTTCACGTCTTCTTTTAGTTTCTTCAATAGCTTCATTCATACTATCAGTATAGTGATCAGCATACATTATGACATGACCATTAGCATTTCTTGCACAACGACCAATTGTTTGAATAAGACTTCGATTACTACGTAAGAAACCTTCTTTATCAGCATCAAGAATTGCAATTAAACTAACTTCAGGAATATCAATACCTTCACGTAATAAGTTAATACCAACAACTACGTCATATGTTCCCAATCTTAAATCTCTTATAATCTTTAATCTTTCAAGAGTTTTAACTTCTGTATGTAGATAAGCTACTTTAATATCTAATTGTTTTAAATAATTAGTTAATTCTTCAGCCATATGTATAGTAAGAGTTGTAACAAGAGTTCTTTCATTTCTTTCCATACGTTCTTTGATTTCACCAACTAAGTCATCAATTTGACCAGTAGTTTTACGTACTTCAACTGTTGGATCTAATAGTCCCGTTGGTCTAATGATTTGCTCTACCACATGATTATCTACAAGATCTAATTCATAGTCTCCTGGTGTTGCTGATACAAAGATCGTTTGATTAAGTTTCGATTCAAATTCTTCAAATTTTAAAGGACGGTTATCAAGAGCACTTGGTAATCTAAAACCAAAATCAACAAGATTCATTTTTCTTGCTCTATCACCATTATACATACCACGTACTTGAGGAACAGTAACATGACTTTCATCAATCATTAACAAGAAATCATCAGGGAAGAAATCTAATAAACATGTTGGAGCTTCACCAGGCTTTTTACCACTTAAATGTCTTGAATAGTTTTCAACACCACGACAGAAACCAGTTTCTGCTAACATCTCTAAATCATAATTGGTTCTTTGTTCAATACGTTCTGCTTCAAGAGGTTTATTATTATCTTTAAAATATTTAATTCTATCTTCTAGTTCTTCTTTAATTGTTTCTAGGGCTCTTTCTAATTTATCATCGCTTGTTACAAAGTGACTTGCTGGGAAAATACTAACTGTTTTTTTATTATTTTCAATAGTACCTGTTAATACATCAATTTCACTTATTCGATCTATTTCATCACCAAAGAATTCAATTCTTAATCCATGTTCATGTTCATTAGATGGTATTATTTCAACAACATCACCTTTAACTCTAAAAGTACCACGTTTAAAATCTAAATCATTTCTTTCATACAACATATCAACAAGTTTATGTAATACATCATTACGATCAATGGTTTCACCTACATTTAAAGTTAACATATGGTTTTGATAGTCATCAACTTCACCAATACCATATATACATGATACTGATGCTACTACTATTACATCACGATAACTAAGTAACATACTTGTTGCGTAATGACGAAGTTCATCTATTTCATCATTAATACTAGCATCTTTTTCAATATACGTATCACTAGAAGGTACATAAGCTTCCGGTTGATAATAATCATAATAACTTACAAAATAACATACATGATTATTAGGAAATAATTCTTTAAATTCAGAATATAATTGCCCTGCAAGTGTTTTATTATGAGCAAGAACTAAAGTTGGCTTATTAACTTCTTTAATAACATTAGCCATTGTAAAAGTTTTACCTGTTCCTGTTGCTCCTAATAATACTTGATTCTTTTTACCAGAATTAAGTCCATCTACTAATTCTTTAATAGCTTCTGGTTGATCTCCACTAGGTTCAAATTTACTTACAAGTTCAAACATATATACCTCCTTTTGTTATTTTATTTTATCAATTGATTAAAAGAAAAACAAGAGAGTTATTCTCTTGTTTTTATTTTCTTCTTGGGGGTCTATTTCGAAGTCTTCTCATTTCTTCTCTTATTAATCTATCTTGTCTTTCGCGTTCTTGTCTTTCCCACATTTCTCTTACATATGGAACAGCCGTATCATAAGCAGGAACATGTTGAGTTTTTTGATCTACATATGGAATTATTCTTTCACTTGCCATTTTTTCTTCATCGAATCCTGTAAGTAACATTTTTTCTAAAGCAGCAATACATCCATATCTTGTTCTATGTTTTCTAAAAAATTCTACGGTTTTATCATAAAATTTACTAATCTTCATTGCAAACCTCCCTTTGAACGATGCTAACTACCTTCTCAAGTTTTTCTTTTTCTTCTTCGGTTATTGGTAATATCTCATTATCTTGATATCTACCTAAATAGATATTGGCATCGCCATCTTCATTTATTTTATTATCGGTATAAACAACATAATCTCTATTGTTTTTTTCATCATGAGTAGTAAATAATACATCATATTCTTCTTCTATACCATTAATAACTGTCGAAATTTTATCTTTCATATAAATCTCCTACTATATTGATTATATAATGTTAAAAATAATATATCAATATATCTTATTGGTTAATTACCAATTTAAAAAAAAGACAAGATTATATCTTGCCTTTAATTATATAATTCTGAAGTCAATTTAACTTCCATATTAGCGAGTTTTCCCTTAAAGAATCTCATTGGGATACCTTGTTCATCAATAGTTGCACCAAAAGTTACAGTTGTTGGTGTATTATCAGATAAAACAGGTGAATTAGAACTATTCTGATCAAACATCGTTAAGGTTTTTCCACCTGCAGGTATCGAAGTACCAGTTTGATTAGTAGAATATGTAATTTTAACAACACCATCACGTCTTGTTATATTTACATGAATTGGTTCGGTAGCAGTAGCTGGCTCTAACCATATATTTGTTCCTGTAGCATATTGATCTACCGTCTTTGTTCCCCATCTACTTGTAAATTCAATTTTATCCCAACTATTCGTATTAAATCTGATTACAAATCCTGGATAATTCAACGATTGTTTTTCAAATTTACCATTCATAATTGTTGATTGTGGGAATGCACTCTTACCATATTCAACAATATCAAAATTAATATCAAAATCTCGATTTCTATTATCTATATTATAAAGAATGATACCAGAGTCATCATAATCGCCTGGAGTTCCAGAGTACTCTCTAATTCCAGATAAACGATAATGATAATAAACCGCATTCCATTTTGCATATAGTGTTACATCACCAGATGGAAAATATGGACTTTCTACTTTATTTGTATGTTCTTCATCTGTATACCAACCCATAAATTCTGCAATGAATGTACATTCTCTCTCTTCAGGAGTTGTATGGGTTGCATCTTTTGGATAAACACATTCTTCCTTCGTTAATTCTGGTAATACAATACTACTACCTGGATCTACTTTTTCTAACTCAGTTGTTGTAGTAACAGTCGTACGTGGATCTTTATTTATTAAAGTAACTGTATAAATATGATAATAAGGTCCTATGTTTGTATCCTTAGTTATACTAATTGTTCTAGTTAATGAATCTGTTACTCCATCACTCCATTTAGTAAATGGTTCATCATCTTCATCACGAGCATTAGCAACCAATGTTAATTGTGTTCCATAATAATAACTACCACTTGATGCACCTGTAACATTAGTTTCATTCATAATATGTAAGTCATATTTATTACGATAATAATAAAACTTTAATGTTAATGTACCTTGAGAATTAATTTTACCACGAGATACTTCATCAGGATGATTTGGATTATATGAATAAACTATATGATTTAAATCATTATAAGTATGATTTTCAATATCTTTATGAGTTCCTGTAACATTAGAATTAGTCGTTCCTGTTTTATGTTCTGTTTCACTAGCTAGAAGAACATAATCTCCATTAACATCTTGACCATAATGTTCAATAGTATAAGCGGATGTGCCTGCAGTAAATGAACCGGTTATTGTAACATCTTCTGCTGGCATCTTAAAGGTTCCGGTTCTACTCCATCCACTAAAGACATAACCTTGAGCTGTAGCATTATTAGCTACGGTTACAGTTTCATCATATTTATATTTTCTTAATATTGGTAATACTGTAGCGTCATCTGGAATAATATCACCAATATAACTATAAGTTACTTCATATTTATTTCTTGTATAGTATAGTTTTAATACTAAAGTACCATTACGATCAACATTTCCTGATAATATATTATTTTGATTATTAGTTTCAAATGAGAATCCTTGATCGTTTCTTTTAACAGCATCTACTGTTGTATCAGTTGTTCCTTCTAATTCATCAGTTTTAAATAATGAATAATTAGTATCATTTATATTTTCATAATAATGTTCTACTTTATAAGGAGTATCTGTATTGGCACTCCATGTACCGGTTATTGTTACATCATTATTTGGCATTTCAAAATTAGATGCAGTTTGATTATCCTTCTTCCAACCACTAAATGTATATCCTGTTAATGTTGGATTATTTTCAATTGTAACATTAGCTCCATATTTATATGATTTAACTTCTGGAATATTTGGAGTTCCTGTAGGTAAAGTATCATTTGTATAACGATAAGTTACATTATGAACATTTCTCTTATAATATAGTTTTAATACTAAAGTACCATTTCCATTTATGATTCCTGATGGAATATTATTTTCATTATTTTCATCTATTACGATACCTTCATCATTTCTAATATCAGCAACTGCTAATGTATCTGTTGTACCTTCTAGATTATCTGTTTTAAATAATGAATAATTAGTATCATTTATATTTTCATAATAATGTTCTACTTTATAATTTGAATTAATTGCATTAAATGTTCCTTTAAGATTTACATTATTAGCTGGCATCTTAAATGTTTGAACAACGTTATTATCCATCATCCAACCATTAAATTCATAACCAGGTGCTGTAGCCTCATCTTCAACAGTTACTGTTTCTTCATACTTATATTCTTTATCTGTTGGAAGAGTTGATACACCATTTGGTAATGGATTATTTGTAAAACTATAAGTTACTTCATATTTATTTCTTTTATAATATAACTTTAATTCTAAACTGCCATCACCATTAATATTACCTGTTTTGATATTATTTTGATTATTAGTTTCAAAAGTAAATCCTGTATATTCTTTTTCTTGAGCTACTATATTTGTATCTGTAGTACCACTCTTATCTTCAGTTTCAAATAAAGTATACTCGTCATCATCTATATTTTCTCGATAATGAAGTACTTTATAAGGAGTATTTGTATTAGCTTCATAGATTGCTTTAATAACATAGTTAGTTTTAACTATAGTATCAACATTTACTTCGTTATTATTTTCATCTACCCATTTAACAAATGTATAACCAACTTTTTCTGGTGCTGTTAGTTCTTCTAAAGTCGAACCATATTTTTTAGATAGTGTAATAGGTTCTTCCCCACTATCTTTATCAATTGTTACATTGAAATAATCAAATTTACCTTTAACATAAATACTATTAAATTCAATTCCTACTTCAACTTTCTCTTGAGCAAAAATGATAGATGGAATTAATAAAACCATCATAACAATTAATGAAATACGAACTTTATTATTAATATGTAATTTACTTAAACAATATATGAATACAACAATTGATATAATCAAAGCAATTATATTTAAATGGATACTATCTCCTGTAATTGGAATAACAATATCTTCTTTTTCACCATCATCAGTTATTAATGTAATAGTTACTTTGACATTATCAAGTTTTACTTCTTCTACATTCTTTAATAGATTTTTATATGAGATTTTAATCTTAACATTGGATTTTTCATTTTTTGCTATCTCATCATTACTATAATCATATTCAAATAAAATGTTTTCATTTTCATTGTTATCACTAATTCCCACAATAGTATACTTTTTATTTTCTTGATTTATTAAGTCAAATTCAAATGTAACATAATCATCTACTTCATTAAAAATAATGTTACTAGTTACTTTATTATTATTTAAAATAGGATCACTAACTTCTATAGATCCATTTTTATTTAACAATTTAAAATCAGTTACTTTTAAATCTAAAGCTTTAACATCGATATTAAATAAAAATAAAAGTAATGGAATAATTAATAATAATACTTTTTTTCTTAAGCCTATTTTCATACAATCTCCAATTATGTAAATAGTATATCATTTTAAGAATTATTTTTCTACTATTTTCTTTTATTATATAAAAAAAGCCATATCATCTATGGCTTCTACTCGTAACTTCTAAACAAGATGCTATAACATCATCTTCTGACATTTGAAGATAAAGATCTGTTCCACAATAATTACATTGATTAACTTCAAAAAGATCACTAAAAACATTTGCTTGTTGACAAGCTGGGCAATTACAAAAAACATAGCCATTATTTCCATAAGTAAATCTTTTTCTCTTTGTAACTGGTAGTATTTCTATAGTATTTGTTTCAGGATTTAGAGAAGCAACTTTAATTCCACCACACTTTATGCATTTTGTTCCTTCATTATTTAAAGCTTGTTCTCTTGTTACAATAACATCACAATTACAGTAAGGACAATTACAAAAAGCTCTCTCTTCTCCAGGTTTATGTTGATATTTTTCAAAAAATTCTATTTCATTATTTTGATTTTCAGAAATAAAATATGTTTCCCCACATTTCATACATTTTAAGGCTCCATCAGATCCTATTTTATCTTTTGGTACTACTGTTTCTCCCCTACAATATGGGCAACTACAGTAAACATAACTATTATTTCCGGAATTAAATTTTCTTTTCTTTTTAGCAGGTAGTAATTCTATAGTATTAGTTTTAAGATTTAGACAAGCAACCTTAATTTCGCCACACTTTATGCATTTTGTTCCTTCATTATTTAAAGCTTGTTCTCTTGTTACAATAACATCACAATTACAGTAAGGACAATTACAAAAAGCTCTCTCTTCTCCTTGTTTATGATGATATTCTCTTGAAGTCTCTATTTCATTATTATCATTTACAGAAACAAAATATGTTTCGCCACAACTTTGACATTTTAAGGCTCCATCTTTATCTAATTTATCTTTTGTAATTACTCCATCTGCTCTACAATATGGGCAATTACACTTTCTAACTGTATCTTCCATAAAATATCCTCTCAAGATTATTACAATACTATTATACAACAAAAAAAGTTTTATTAAAACGTCAACGTATTGCATTTTACTAATAAAAATGTCATAATGATATTGGAAAGTAATAAGTCATATATGCCTAATAATATGGTTTAGGTGTTTCTACCTATTCACCTTAAATGAATGGACTATGACATCATACACACCACTATCCATGCCAACTTCATAGTCTTACATCCTTGGGGGAGTGTAAGATTTTTTATTTTCCAGAAATAATTTGGAGGTGATTATTTGAAAAACAACAAAGAAAAAGACAAAAAAACAACTGTTGATCGTACAAAAGAAAAAAAGAAAGAAGGAAAATTAGATAGGTTCTTTGAAATAACCAAAAGAAATTCTAGCAAAAAAACTGAAATATTTGCTGGTATAACAACATTCTTAGCAATGGCTTATATCTTAGTAGTTAACCCTAATAATATTTTATGGGGTGGTACTGCTGATCCAAGATGGACAACAGTCTTTATAGCTACTGCTATTGGTGCATTTATTGGAACTTTATTAATGGCCTTACTTGCAAAAATGCCTCTTGCTCAAGCTCCAGGTATGGGACTTAACGCTTTAGTTGGTTCAATCATTGGTGGTGCAATGGGATTTGCTTTCTCTTATGGAAATGCAATGGCCTTAGTATTCGTAAGTGGTATTATCTTCCTTCTTTTATCAATCATTCCTTGTGGAAGGAAAAAAGATGGAAGTCGAATGTCCTTGAGGGAAAAAATCTTTGATGGAGTACCGAAAGCTGTTAAATCAAGTATCTCCGTTGGTATTGGTTTATTTATAGCTTTCATTGGACTACAAAATGCTCATATCATTGTTGGTAATAAATTTACCTTAGTACAATTAATTGATTTTAATAATAGAGAATTATGGGCTTTAGGAGGAGAAGCATGTACTGCTATTGTTGCAATCTTCGGTTTATTTGTAATTACTGTTCTATCTCATTATAAAGTTAAAGGATCTGTAATTATTGGTATTGCTGCTGCAACTATTCTTGCTATTCCACTTAAAGTTGCTAACTTAGATATAATTGCTGGTAATACAGCTGGTATTACTTGGAAATTCTGGGAAAATATTAAAAATTTCTTTAGTACAGGAGAAAATTCTGTATTCTTATCTCTATTTAGAGGTGGATTTAAATTCCCAGATGGTTCTTTGATGACTGCTATAATGTTAACAGTATCATTTGCCATGATTGATATGTTCGATACAATGGGAACCGTTATTGGTTGTTGTAAAAATGCAAATTTAATGGATGAAGATGATAAACCAATTAACTATGGAAAAATGATGTATGCTGATAGTACAGCAACAATTGCTGGTTCACTTCTTGGAACTAGTACAGTAACAACTTTCGTAGAAAGTGGTACTGGTGTTGCTGCCGGTGGTAAAACTGGTTTAACAGCTTTATCAACAGCTGTCTTATTCTTATTATCAATCTTCTTATTACCATTATTTGCTTTCATTCCATCAGCTGCTGCTGCTTCAGCATTAATCTATGTTGGTGTATTAATGATGATGAATATTAAAGATATTGATTTCGTTAATATTAAAAATGCTGTACCAGCATTCATAACAATTATTGTTATGTTACTTGCATATTCAATCACTGATGGTATTGGAGCAGGTATTGTATCATACTGTATTATTGATTTAATTATTTGGATAATTGATTTAATTAGATATAAATTTGGAAAATTAAAAGAAAAACCTAGATTAGATATAACTTGGGTAACATTTATCATTTTAATTCTATTCTTAATTTATTTCTTAGTTCCAACAATAATATAAAAAAAGAATCACTTTTGTGATTCTTTTTTTTTATTGTAAAGAACTTGATAAAAGATTATAATCATCTTAGGAGGATAATATGTATAATGAATATAAGGGTGAGATTGTTGAAAAAAAGAAAAAGAATATATTACCATTTATTATAATAGGGTTAATTATTGTTCTTGTAGGTGGTTATTTCTTATTTACTAAAGTATTAAATAAAGAAGAAGAAAATAACATTAACGATAATAATACTAATAATGGTGGTAGTGATACTACTGAAAAATCAGAAAAAGTAACACCATTAATGTATGAGATTACTAAAGAAGGTAGTGATAACAAAATCTATTTGTTTGGAAGTATTCATTTTGCTAATATTGCTGATATGGAATTTCCAAAATATCTACTAGATGCATATAATGCAAGTACTCACTTAGCATGTGAATTTGATGTAGATGAATTTATGAAGAATGCTAATCAACAAGAATTAATTAATGACTATCTATATAGTGATGGAACATCATTAAAAGATCATTTATCTAAAGAAACTTATGATAAAGTTATTAAGTTTGCAAAAGATAACTATGAATATGATGAAATGGTGACAAATCAATTTAAACCAAGTTTTATTGAATCTTTAGTAACACAATTAGTTTTAAAGAAAACAGGTATTAGTACTTTAACAGGTATTGATAAATATTTCTTAGAAAAAGCTAAGGCTGATAAAAAGACAATATTAGAAGTAGAATCATATAAATTACAAATGGATATGGAAAATAAGATATCTGATAAATATTATGATTTATCTTTATCTGAATTAATTGGTGATATTGATAAAGCTGTTAACGATATGAAAGAATTATATGTTGCATGGAGTAATGGTGATGAAGAAAAGCTAATTAAATTAACGGAAGAAGAAGGAGATACTCCTGAAGAAAAAGTTCTTATTGCTGAATATAATAAATTACTATTATTTGATCGTAATATTGGAATGGCTAATAAGTTAAAAGAATATTTTAATGATAATAAGAAAGTCTTCTATATGGTTGGTGCTGCTCATTTAGTTGGTGATAAAGGTATTGCTAAATTACTAGAAAATGATGGCTATAATGTTAAGAAAGTAAATTAATTTTTACTTTCTTTTTTTTATGCTATAATACTTTTAAAAAGAAGGTTAATTATCATGAAAATTAAAAAGATCATTATCGCAAGTTTACTTCTCGCATCAACAATAGTTCTATCAAGAATATTATCTATTAGAACTCCTATTTTAACTATTGGTTTTTCGTTTGTACCAATTATGTTATCAGGAATTATTCTAGGTCCTAAATATACTATTTTTATATCAACTCTTGCTGATATTATAGGAGCTTTATTATTTCCTATAGGTAGTTTCTTTTATGGATTTACCATAACTGCCTTTTTAACAGGACTTGTTTATGGTATATTCTTATACAATAAAGATGAATTCAAATTAGATAAAAAGTTTATCATTAAATCTATTATTGCAATCTTAATAGTCACTATTATTCTAAATGGTGTTTTAAATACTATATGGATTAAAATGACAGTTAAAGACGCTAGTAAGATTATTATTGTTCCAAGAGTTATTAAACAATTAATAATGATACCTGTTAAATTCTTAGTATTAATGTCTATATCTAAGCTATTTGGTGAAAGGATTAATAAACTAAAGCATGATTAGTGTTAATAATTTAACTTTTAAATATGATAAACTTCTTTTTGATAATACTAGTTTTACCATTGATAGTAATAAAATAACATTTATTATTGGCAAAAATGGTAGTGGTAAAACAACCCTTGCGAATACTCTTTCAGGATTAAACTTTAAATATGATGGTGAAATAATTATTGATAATAATAAATTATCAAAAAAAATGAAAATTCGTGAATTAAGAAAATTAATAGGCATGATCTTTCAAAATCCAGATCATCAAATCGTTATGAATAATGTTTATGATGAACTTAATTTTACCATTAATAATCTAACGGGTAATAAAGATAATAAAGAAAAAATAGAAGAAGTTTTAAAAACGGTTGATTTAATCGATTTTATAAATAGTAATACTTATAATCTATCAGGTGGAGAGAAACAAAGACTTAATATTGCGTCTATTTTATCAATTAATCCTAAATATATTATTTTTGATGAAGCCACATCAATGTTAGATGATACCAATAGACTTAAAATATATAATTTAGTTAATGAATTAAAGAAGAAAGATCTAGGTATTATCTTTATAACTAATAATATGGAAGAATTATTCTATGCAGATGATATTCTAATAATAGATAATAAAAAAATTATTAAGTATTCTAAAAAAGAACTTCTTAATAATTTAGATTTATTAAAAAAATATGGATTTAATATACCAATTAATTTATTAACAATGAAGAAATTAATTGATAAAAAAATAAAGATTAATAATTATAATGATTTAATAAAAGGAATTGATAAACTATGAAAACATTATTCTTTTTATTATTTCTAATTTATAACTTCTTTTTATTCTATATAGAAAGTTATTATTTAATAATTATATCTTTGATATTAAGTATTATCTTAATCTTAATTAGTAAAAGAAAGTTTATTGATTATTTAAAGTTTATGAAAAAAAATATTCTTTTTATGATCTTTATCTTTTTATGTAACTTATTATTTACTAATTATTTAAATTCTTTATTTATAACAACAAGATTCTTATTATCAATTAATGCAACTTATATTCTTACTAGTTTCTTAACACCAAGTGATATCAGTAATAGTATATGTGTATTATTATATCCATTAAAGATCTTTAAAGTTGATATAAATAAGTTATCATTAATTATTAGTATTGCAATTACTTTTATTCCTATCTTAATTAATGAAGGGATTATAATCAAGAAATCATTGATTAATAAAGGATATAAGTTTAATCTTAAAAATGTTTTAACAAGACCACAAATCTTTATAACAACGTATCTTAATAACTTATTTAATAAAATAGATGAAATAGAAAAAGCTTTATCGATGAAAATCTTCGATTAAAGCTTTTTATTTACATACAATTACTAATTGATTATTAGTACCTTTAATACATGTTATTAAAATAAGACTATTTTTTGGTAATCGTTTTATTGACATAAATCCTTTCTTTTCAATAACGTACTTATTTACTACTTTATATTTATATTCTTTGTTTTGATAATTAATTATTACATCATCATCATTTCTTAATTCATAAAGGTTTTTAAAATAAGATATATTACTATCACCACTATGAGAAGCTAAAAACAAAATATAATCATCATTATTAGGCATAATAGAAGGTTTTAATACTTCAATACCATAATCAACATTATTTAATGGATTATCTTTACTATAGAAACCTACATCTAAATCAATCTTATTGATAGTTAAATGGCCTATATAATCACTTTTATTAGCTTCTATGATATCTATATCTAATTTATTAAAATCTTTCTTAGGAGCGATATTAAGAGGTAAATCAAAAGAGATTATAATAAGCATAAAACTAAAGAAGAATCTTCTTAATAAAAACATATAAGCCTCCTATTAAGTAAATAAAATAATTATTACCATCTTTATAAGTATCAGGAACAATAATCATATCATCAGTTAAAGTATCTTTAACTACTACCCCATTTTCTTTAATTTCAAAATAGTGTTTATCAGGATTCACATAATAACCTTCGGGGGCTTCTAGTTCTTTATAATAATAACTTCCGTAAGGAAGAGAATTTATTAAAATTTGACCATTAGAATCAGTTCTATCACGAAGAATTAAATTATCATTATTATCATAAAATTCCATTAAAGTATTAGGAAGAGCTTCACTTGTTGAAAAACTAGTTTTCGTAAATTCCATACTACCTTTTATTAAATAGTTTTTAATAACAATTTCTTTTTCTTCATTACTGTTTATTTCTAAATCATATTCTTTATCATCAATAAGATATCCTTCTTGTGGATTATCTTCTTTTAAGTAATATTTACCTATTATTAAATCATTAAATTGTAATTCTCCTGAATTATTAGTTATACCTTGTGATACTAATTCATTCTTTTTAAAAATTATTTTATTATTTAAAAGAATATCTTCTCTTGCGAATAAGGAAAATGATACATTAGCTAAGTTTTTATCTACATATGTATAACCATTATCTATTACTGGTTCTTCGCCTATTTTCTTTATTTTTATTTTACCTAGTATTCTTTCATCTTTCATGGTACTTTTAACAATTTCATCAGATTTTATTTCAAATTCCATTATATCTTCATTAACCATGTAGCCTCGGGGTGATTCTAGTTCTTTTAAATAATATTTGCCGAAAGGCAAATCAAAAATTTTAATTTTGCCATTATTATCAGTTCTTCCCTTAAATACAATATTTCCACTTATATCATATATTTCCATTAGGGTGTTAGGAAGTGGATCACTTGTAGATAAATCTAATTTGGTAAATTCTAAACTACCTTTAATCTCTTTATTATAAAAATCAATAATTATTAATTTATCTTTAACGTTATCATCTATTTTAAAAATAAGTGGTTCACTATTCCAATAATAATTATCTAAATTATCATTTTGTTCTTCTATTTGATAATTACCATATAAGTAAGCCTTATTTGTTATAAAATAACCATCTTTATTTGTTTTAAAAGTACAATTATCATTCTCACATAAATATTTTTTATGATCTAAATCATATATTTTAAAAGTTAATTCTTTTCTTATTATTTCTTTTGTTTCTAAATCCCTTTTTATTAATTTAATCTTTGCTTCTTCAAGTTCATCAATAAGCTCTTTTTTAATTATTTCATTTTTCGTTATACTAACTTTAAAATCATCAACCATTTTATAATTATTAGTTGTACTTTTTTGCTTAATAGTATAACTTCCATAAGGTAAATCAAATAAAATATAACCATTACTATCACTTTTAGCTTCTTTATATAATTTATTATTCTTATCATATACTTGAAATAATGCGTCTTTTTCAAATGTTTTACCATTATTTATTGATGATAAATACTTTGTTATTTCTAGTTTACCTCTTATAACATCTTCGTATAAGTTTATCGTTGGAAAAGAATTAGTTTCTGATACTTCAAAATAGTATTTATTTGAATTTAAATTATAACCATTAGATGCTTTTATTTCTTTAATATAATATTTACCATAAGATGGTAATGATTTACTAATAAATTCCCCATTATTATCTGTTATTACTTCTTCAATTAATTTATCATTATTATCATATATTCCATAAACGGCTCCAGATAGAGTTGCTTCTCCTAATCCTTTATTATCCATCGTTTCACTATCAAGTTTATGCCCAACTACTTTTGTATCATTAATTATTATTTTTACCATTGATTTACTTGATTCAATATCACCTACACTCATTAAGTTTTGGGATGAACTATCAATATAGACAATAGGAATATTGCCATAACGATTATATGACTTTGATAACTCATATTGGAATGTTCCTACATTGTTATTATTAATTACTAATTTATTATCATTAATAGATACATTGCCTTTTGTTAATAGATTAAAACTTGATAAAACATTATTATTATCAATAATCTCTTTTTTATCATTAACTAGATATTTAAATGTTTGATTATGAAATGATGGTAACATATGATATGTACTTAAAATATCTTCCATCTCTTTCATTTCTTTAGTATATTTTTCAATCTTTTTACCGTTTAGTTTATCTGTGAAATAGATATTATAACCATTAGGAACGGTCTTCCAAATCATAAATTGCGTTATCGTATACCAATGAATCCCTGTATGATCATATTTATTATCTTTATAACCATAACCATAATACGCAAGTTTAGTTATCCGATCCCATTCTTCAGTAGTGAATTTGGTTACATCTAAATAATCTTCATCATAACCTTTAATTAGTTTTCCATCTTTAATCGATACTCCTGGTTCAATACAATATACAAACTTACCATCACTTTTTCTTTTGATTGTATACATTTGTTGATACTTCTTACTTCCTCCTTTCTCTTTGTTAACATAATCTCCACTTATCCAATTAGCTTTATCAATAAAAGTTTCACTATATTCTTTTGCAGATACTTTCATTGATAATAAAATGATAAGAATTAAAAATAATTTTTGTAACTTTTTCATCTATACCTCCTTGTTACACCAAAAGTTACTAATTATTTTTTAAAAATAACAAAGAAAAAGAAAAAATATTTTTTCTAGTTATATCAATAAATAGCAATAAAAAAAGAGGTGTACAAATGTACACCTACTCACTATCATCAATTATTTCTAGATAACGATGATAAACAGTTTTAACTCTTTCATCCCATGATATATATAAATCTTTGTATGCTTTCTTGCCTACTTTTTCTAAAGTTTTTTTATCATTAACAATTTTTAATATTCTTTTCATAAACAAATTATCATCTACTTCTTCAATAAAACCATTAACATTATCTGTTACGGTTGCTGAAGTTGCTGAATCTTTTGCAAAAATACCTGGAGTAGATTGAGAAGCTGCTTCTATTTGAACTAAACTAGATGTGTCATACATTGAAGGGAATACAAATAAATCAGCTCTACTATAAAAAGATGCTAACATTTTACGATCATCTACTTTACCATATAATAATACATTATCTTCCAAATGATATTTATTAATTCTAGCTCTTAATTCTTTTTCATCCTGACCTACACCTACATAAATCATTTTAAAATCAAACTTAGGAGCATTCTTTTTAATTAAACTCATAACATCAACAATGAAAAAAATATTCTTTAAATTATTTAATCTACCTACAAAAAGAAAAACAAAAGTATCATCACTTATATTACATTCTTTATTAATTAATTTACGAGCTTCTATTGGATCATCTAATGGTTTCATATCGGTGGCATTACTAAATACCCGGGGCAAATGTTTGCAGCCATACTCTTCATGATATATTCTTGCCACTTCTCTATTAACAGTCCAACACTCATCACATTTATTATAGAGATTCACAATTACTTTAGTTAATCCTTGCGCCATTGAATCAAATTTAACGGCCCTTTTAAAATCTTGTTTATATTGACTATGCATTGTTCCAACAACAGGAAGATGACGTCTTTTTGCATAACGTAATCCTACTTTTCCCAAAGTAAAAGGAGAATTAATATGAACTATATCTAAATCATATTTATCTAATTCTTTATTAAAAGCTCTATCAATATCAGGCATTGGCAAAGAATAATCAATAATAGGAACTTTAATTGACTTACAACGCACTACTTTATATGGTAATTTTGAATCATCAAAATGTTTTCGATACTTTGGACAAAAAACATATACATTTGCGTAGTTATTAAGGCGAATAGCATAATTATGAACAACCATTCCAACTCCATCCGTCATAGGAAAAAAAGCATCTGTAAATAATCCAATATTAATTTTTCTCATAATTCATCTTCTTTCATAAAAAAGGATTAAATAATTAACCCTTTTGTCCACTTCCAACGATTAATCCCCATCCATTAACAACACTTCGTCCATTACCTCCATTAACAGGAACATTATAAGTACTAACAGGATGATTATATAATTTACCATTAATTACTAATTGAGCACTACCACCACCATCTAGATTAGCAGCATTATATACACCATATAACTCTAGTTTTTTGATGATTTCACTCATATTTGGTCCATCATAGAAACTACCATAGTTATCGGTTACTACAAATAACACAATACCATCTTTTCTTTGAGCGATAACCGTTCTTGCCGCTCTATGGAATCCTCCAGCATGATAACCTACCTTTTGACTTACTCCATCTACTATTAAGAATGGTCCAAATTGCATTGCATCACGAACATTATGATTTTCGATAGCATCTTGTCCTGTCGTTTTAATAAGTTTTAACTGATTATCATATGTCATACAAATAAGGTTTCCTTTTCCCTTACTATTCCATATAATCTCACCATTTTTAATAATATAACCAGTTGGAGTATCAATACCAAAGGTTCTTGAATCACTTCTAAATCCACCACCATTAATTCCAACTACAGCGCCAGCACTTTTAGTCATTTGTTTAACTGTTGATAATCCTGAATAACGATCAGGTGTATTAAAAGCTCTTGATCTTAATAGTTGAACATCTTCAGGATGATATATAACAACAATATATGCAGGGAAACGACCAATTATTGTTTTAATTACTTTATAATCATCATTACCTGGATCTCTAGATAAAACTAATTGATCATAAATATTATCATATTTCATTTTATCTTGAACTTTAATATAAGAATCTCCATATGATTGTTCTTCAAAAGAAGATTCTTCATAATAATCATTAATTAAACTATCTACTTTCTCTTCATCATAAAAAACATAAGATAAATATTTAATGTTTTTACCAATTGAAATATCATTAACAAACATTTCTTGAATATTCTTAAATGATGGTACATATATTAATACCAACAATGAAATTATTAAGAAATCAATTGTTAAAAAAAACTTTGTTATAAGTTTCATATACCACCATTATTAATCCTATCTATTTAATTATATCTTAACTACTTTTTTATAACAACAAAAAAAGATCTAAAAAGAACAAAAATTCTTTATTAGACAATTTTTTATATCATGGTTATATCAAAGTCAAAATAATTAAATAATTCTTCAATATCATTTATATCACTATTAAGTGATTTTATGGATAATTGTAAGTAATAGTTACTATCAATATCATAGATAATCTTAATAGTATCATCTAGAATATAGTACATAAATAATTTATTATTAGATACTATTTTACTTTGGTATAAATCTTTATTAATATCATCTTTAGTTATTTGATTATAATTAAATAAATACATTCCTTGACTATTATCTAAAACAAACGAAAAAATTGTATTATTATATGGTTTTCCTTCATATTTAGATCGAATATTTAAATGATATCTAAACATATCATATTCATAGTAATTAGATAATGATTCAGGAACATCAAAATCAAGAATATCACCTTTAGGTACTTCTTCTTTATTACCACAGCCAGTTATGAATAATAATATTAATAAAACAAATACAAATCTCTTCATAATCTCTCTCTATTATGATTATAACAAAAAAAGTGAGAAAAAACTATTGTTCTCCCACTTTTCTAATTAATACTTTATCAACTTTACCTTTAGCTCTATTATTTTCTTTTTCCATCGTTAATTCAGAATTTAATTTATCTGATACCATTACTGACTTTTCATCCATAACCATATCATGTCCGGTTTTTGCTGTTGTCATACGATCAACAGTATCTTTAACCGCTAAAGTTTCCTCTAATAAGTTTTGATATGGATAGTTAATATGCATAACAGGTTCAAAAGGTAATCCTTGATATCCTGTTAAGGTTTCTAAAAGATTATTATAAAGAACAGCAACTTCGGTTTTTCTTCTATTTCGATCAAATTCAAAAGGAGCATCTTCACCACGCAAGAAATCATCATAATCATCTTGCAATACTTGAACTATTGATTTATTCTTTTTCCTTAAAGCATGAAAAATAATTCCTGTAGAAATTAAATCAGCAGCGATTTTTAAATCTCGATATCTTTTGATAATATTATCAATATATTCATCTTTTTCTGCTTGGCGTCTTTCTCGTTTCTCTTCTCTTTGTTGTTCTTGTTCAACTCTTTTTTTATGTTCTTCTCTTTCTCTTTCTTCTCTCGCTTCTTTTTGTTCTTCTTTAATAACTTCTTGTTCTTTTTCTCTTGTTTCAATAGTTTCTAATAATTCATCACATTGTTGATCTAAATTAATAAAAACTTCTTTATTATATAATAAATCATATTTATCATGTTCTTTAGTATAAAAATCTTCTTTTAATCTTTCAAGTTCTTCATAAACAGAAGGTATCTTATTAATTTTTTGAAGTCTTTCTATCTTCTTTTTAATTTCATTAATTTTATCGACATAATAACTTTTCTTATGATTATTAACTTTTATTTCATCTGCTAAGTCTTTTAAATCTTTTTCAATTTCTTCTATCTCAACTGTTGTAGCGATAACATAATTTACTTTCTCATATTTTTCACATGCTTTTTCAATTAAATCTTTTTCATGTTTATCTAATTTATTATCAACTACTTCGTTAATATCTTTCTTGATTTTATCTATTTTTTCTTCTTTTGTTACACTAACTTCAGGATCTTTAATTGATTCATGCAAAATCTCTTTAATTTCCTCTGTTTGCATAACCGTTAAATCTTTATTAACTACTTCTTTTATTTCATCAATTTTCTTTATTGTTTCAGCTAATTCTTTGCTATCAACTTTCTTTTCAATATCAGGTTCACTAATAATCTTCTCTTTTAACTCTTCAACTAATTCAACAATAGATTTCAATTCTTTAGCTTCTGTATATGGATATGACTTAATAACATGCGCACTTCCCATATCTTCATCACGATGACTAAATTCTTTTACGGGAACAGTTTTACTACTTACTTCATGAGCATAAACACGTTTTTTATTCATTCTATTCTTTTTTAGATGTTTTCTATCTAAGAATAAAGATAATATCCATGCAAATATTTTCTTAAAAAATTCGATTATCTTTTTCATAAATGCCTCACTTTAAATGATTGTAATATAAATTAATTTTTGTCGTTAATCTTCCTATTTCACAATCTATTTCCCATATTTCACGATATAAATTGTTGATTTCTTTGTTGATAACATTAATTTTTTTAAAACTATTTCGACTTTTATCTAATACTTTTTTATTATCATCAATATTTTCTTTGATATTCTTATGTATATCAACTATTTTAACTATTAATAAAATCATAAGAACTACTAGAACAATTATTGGATAATATATTTTCATAAAGATAAAAGCGATTGTTATTAAAATTATTACTGTTAAAATCATATATAATAATTGTCTATTTTCGTGAAGATAAAGCATATCATTAGAATTATCATTTTCAACATCACGATTTTTAATATCAATATCGTATTCAACACGATATTTATCTTGTAATGCAAATAATGTTTTTTGCTTTTCATCTTTTAATTTAATTAACGATTCTTTTTTTCTTGTTAATTCATCTATTTTATTTAAATACCATATATAATCATCTGAACTAACATTCTTAGTATTACTCTCTTTCTTTGGATTATTATAATTTAATTTTTTACCAGATTCTAGATCTTTTTTTACTTTATTAATTACCTTAAAAGTATCATCACTTCCTTTATAATGATCAGGGTGATACTTTTTAAGCAATTCTTTTAATTTTTTTTTAACTTCTTTTGTATATTCGCCTTTATAGCCTATCTTTTCAAGGATTTCACTTTCTTTCATATTACTTTACCAATTCTTGAAGGGCTCTATTTAATTGTGAATCTCTTTCCTTTTCTTGTTTATATTCTATTTTAATATCAGGTTCAATACCTTTTCCATCAATATAATCACCTTTTGGTGTTAACCATTCTTGGTATGTAAATTTAATCATAGCTCCACTAGATAATTGATATGATTTTTGAACCTTACCTTTACCATATGAAGTTGCACCTATTACTAAAGCTCCATATTGTTCTTTTAGGGCTGCCGTAAAGACTTCACTTGCAGATGCACTAATCTCATTTATTAAGATTGCTATTGGGTACTGACGATGTTCTTCTGTTAAATCTTTAAAGTCTTCTACTACTTCTTTTGTTTTTAATTTATATATAACTTCACCTTTTTTAATAAATAAGGAAATCATATTAGTAACAGTCTTTAAATGACCACCTGTATTGCTTCTTAAATCAATAATTAAGGCATCAATCTTTTCTTCTTCTAATTTCTTTAACTCTTTTTCAAATTGAACATCAGTATTTTCTGCAAAAATAGCTACATCGATATAACCTATCTTTTTACCTTGAAGTTCGATTATTTCTCCTTGAACACTAATTATATCAACGAAATCTCTTGTTACTTCAACGTCAAAATCTTTATTATCACGTCTTACTGTTAATTTAACAACTGTTCCTTGTTCTCCTTTAACAATAGCAGTAACATCAGATAAAGCTTTTCCTTTAATATCTACTCCATCAACTTTAATTAATAAATCATTATCTTTTAAACCTGCTTTAGCAGCTGGACTATTTTCATATACTTTAACTAATTTAACATAATTAGATTCATTATCAATTTGGATTTCTGATCCAATACCACAGAATTTACCATCTAAATATTCATTGAATTCTTGTGATTGTTCTGGGGTATAATAAGTTGAATATGGATCACCTAAATAATTAACCATTCCATTTATACCAGCTTCTAATAATTTATCACCATCAACAGGTTCATAGTAATTATTTAAAATATCATTATATGTTGCAATAAATTCATCTAGTGAAGAAGATATTTCACCATTAAATTTACCTTTACCATACATTATGATACCACCTGCTATTAAACCTAAAGCAAATGATACAACCATAAATGATAATACTTCGATAATAGTGAACTTATTCTTACTTTTTGTAATACTTTTCTTTATATTAGAGAAAAATCTTGTAATAAAATTATTTTTTTTCATACAACCACCTTCAATTTGAAATATCTATTATAATATACCACATTAATAAAAAAAAATTAAGTGTTTATCACTATTATAAAAGTTCTTTTTTTATTGATATAAATTAATAATTTAAGTATAATATAGTAGAGGTGTCGAGATGAGAATAATTACTTTATCTAAAGAAGAATTTGATCAGTACTCACTTAATCATAAATATGCATCATATTGTCAAACATCTAATTATGCTAATCTAAAGGCAGAACTAGAAGGATATGATATACACTATTTAGGATTCAAAGATAATGGCGTTATTGTTGGAGCTTCAATGCTAGTTTATAAAGAGATCTTGTGGGGCTATAAATATGCTTACGCACCACGAGGATTCTTAATAGATTATTCTGATCTATCACTTTGTAGACAATTAACAGAGGCATTAAAAAGATTATTAAAGAAACAAAAATTTATTTTTATAAAAATAGATCCCCCTATTATTTATCGTAAATATGATTCTTTAGGAGATAACGAAGTAGATAGTGAATCATCTAAAGAAATTCTTAGAAATTTTAAGAAAAACAGTTACGAACATATGGGATTTAACTTATATAATGAAAATATGTTACCAAGATTTTCTTCTTATGCAAAATTAGATCCAAATCCTCAAACATTATTTATGTCATTCTCTAAAGAGAGACAAGAAGAAATAACTCTAGATCAAAAGAAGGCTTTAACAGTAATTCCTGATTCTAAAAATGATATTAACTTTTTCTTAGATATTACCAAAAGAATAATAAAAGGAAAAAATGTTAAATTTATTAAAACATTATTTAATGTTTTTGATGAAACAGATAATGCACAAATCTTTTTTACTTTCTTAGATACACAAAAGTATACTGAGAATATTAATAAACTTTATAGTGCAGAAATAGAAAAAAATAATAGTTTAGCTAATATTATTTCCGAGTCTGATGCTAGAAAATATAATATGCAACTTGTAATAAATGACAAAATTGAATCTGATAAAAAACTTGCTGAATTAAAAAGTAATCTAAGTATTTCTATGAATCTAATTAGAAATAATCCTGATGGTTTAATTATTGGAGCTGCTCTAGTTATAACTAGTGGTAAGGGAGCAACAATTGTTTCTAATTATGTTGTACCTGAACATAAAAATTTAAATGCATTACCATTAACAACATATGAAATAATGAAATATTATGGTAAAAAAGGTTATTCATACATTGATTTAGGATCTGTTCCTGGTAACTTTAATAAGGCAAGTAAATACTTTGGAGCAATTAAGAATAAAAGTGGATATAATTCTTCAATTATTGAATATGTTGGTGAACTAGATTTAGTTATTAATCCATTAATATATTCATTCTATAAAAGAAAACTTGCAAGTGGAAAAATAAAATTAAAAGACTAATAATATTAGTCTTTTTTATTTATCATAATTATTATATTTTTAACAATAACATTTATAAATTCTAAATTTCCTATTAAACCGGTATATTGATTATAAATATTACCAAAGAATTCATCTATAATGGATGGACTCATTCTTGAGCAAGATACTTGAATTGCATATCTAATATTTCGTTCTATTGACTCTTTAGTATCACCACATTCTTTGGATAAAATATTATATAAATCTAAATTAATAGGGACATTATCATTAATAACAAGAAAAATTGTTCTATATAATAAATAAACACCTCGATATTTAAAAGATAAACCTAAAAAACTAAATAATTTAAGGATTTCTTTATCGATAACCTCTTTATAATTTCTTTTATTATTACAAATAATATCAATTTTATCTAATAAATTAGAAAAGATTACGGGTTTTATTAAGATATAAGAAATATTAAAAGATGAAATCATTTTAAATACATCATCTATATAATAAGGGAGTAAAATAATAACCTTTATTTTATTATTAATTATCTTTAAATAATCATATCCATCATATTCACTCATAAAATAGTCAATTATTATTAAATCATAATTATTAATTACTATTTTTTTTATGGAATTATTAAAACTAAATTTAAAAAAAGAGTTATCTTTAACATAGTTTTTAAAAGATTCCATAAAACTGCTATCATTTGATAACAATAAAATATTTTTCATTTTTCCTCTTATAAACTACATTAAAGATTACTCTTTACAATTTTTTAACTTTAGGTTTTTCAAGAAATGGTTCATAATACTGTAATACTTCTTTAGATAAACCATATTCATTATAGTAGAAGGTATCTAACATCATACCATAGATATCTTCTCTTAAATCATCATCAATAGGACCACGAGATTTATTAATTCTTCTAAAAATCGCTTGATAATCGTTATAAGCTCTTTTGTTATGAGAATCAAGATGATTTAAAAATTGATGACCAAAATGGGTTAAAATAGCACCATTCTCAAGTTCTTCTTTACCACCAACTCTTCTTTCACGAATGTGATGGAAAGTATATGTATTATTGTCTGTAAGCTTAAAGCCCATCCAATCCTCACCATTTGGCTCATACATATCAATCATTTTTAGTAACACATTAGAATAAATTCGTTCTTGTTTATGCTTTTCTTTGTCTTTTCTTCTTTTGTATCTTGTAATTCTATCTTTTATTCCTTTTTGATGACGTTTTTTCTTCATTACCTATTCTCCCCTACAATATCAATCATTTTTTTAATAGATTCTGTCTTTAATGAACTTCCACCTACTAAAAAACCATCAACACTATCTATCTGGATAAGTTTTGAAATATTTTCATCACTTACACTTCCACCATATAGTACTTTCAACTTAACTCCATATTTATTATACACGTATTTTTTTATATTAGAAACAATTTCGTCAATAAAATCATTAGTTGGTGTTTTTCCACTACCAATAGCCCATATTGGTTCATAAACTAAGATAACTTTATCTAAATTATCATTGCCAACAAAAGCTTTATTGATTTCATCTATACATATGTAATATGTTTCATTTTTACTATTTTCATCACCAGATTCACCAACACATAATAATGGGGTTACATCATTATCAATACATAGTTTGATTTTCTTGTTAACGTAGCGATCATCATAATAATTAGCTCGTCTTTCAGAATGGCCAACAATACTATATTTAATACCTAATTCTTTTAATTGATAAATAGATACATCACCTGTATAAGCTCCATTTTTATTAAAAGCGATATCTTGGGATCCAACAGTTATTTGATTATTATTAAATTTCTCAATATAAATGATGGATGGAAAGAAAATAGTATTATCTAACTTATTCTTTTTTATTTCCTTGATATAATCATCTATTTCATGGGGAAGTAGATTCATTTTTAAATTGAAACCAAGGATTTTCATTATTGCACCTTGCCAATAATAGCTACTCCAGGTAATTCTTTTCCTTCTAATAATTCAAGAGATGCTCCACCACCTGTTGATATATGCGTTACATTATCTTTATAACCTAGAGAAATAACAGCTGCTGCTGTATCACCACCACCTACAATAATCTTAGCGTTATTCTTATCTAATAACTTACAAACACCAATTGTTCCGTTTGTATACAATGGATTTTCACAAACTCCTAATGGTCCATTCCAAACAATCGTTTTAGCAGATTTAATATAAGCTTCAAAAATACTAACAGTTTCGGGTCCAATATCTAAGCCCATATCATCTTTATCAAGGAATCCTTTTGTTACTGCTTCTCCACCAATTTCTTTAGAACATACATGATCGATTGGTAGAACAATTTTATTAGTCTTTTTAAGTAAGTCTTTGCAATAATCAAGTTTTTCTTCTTCGACTAAGGAATTACCAACATTTAATCCTTTAGCTTTTAGGAAGGTATAAGCCATTCCGCCACCAATTAAGATTTTATCTACTTTATCAATTAGATTTTCAATAATACCAATCTTATCACTTACTTTAGCTCCACCTAAAATAACAACAAATGGATATTCAGGATTATTAATAACTGGTAACATATTATCTAATTCCTTTTGAACTAAGAAACCAACACCACTTGGAAGATATGACGCAATACCAACATTAGATGCATGAGCTCTATGACATGTTCCAAACGCATCATTAATGAAAATATCTCCAAGAGATGCCCAATATTTACCTAACTCAGGGTCATTACCACTTTCTTTTTTACCATCTAAGTCTTCATAACGAGTATTCTCCATTAATAAAACTTCTCCTGGTTTTAAATTATTAATAGCACTTTCTAATTTTTCTCCTCTTGTATAATGAGAGAAATAAACATTTTTATCTAATAACTTACATAACTTTTCAGCTACTGGTAATAAAGTATTCTTTTCTTTATCACTTTCTTCTTTAACTCTACCTAAGTGTGACATAAGAATTACTTTAGCTCCATTATTAATGGCATAATTAATTGTTTCTAGGCTAGATACAATACGATTATCGTCAGTAATCACACCATCTTTCATAGGTACATTAAAGTCTACTCTTATAATTACCTTTTTATTATTTAAATCAAAATCCTTTATATTTTTCATACACTCTCCTTATTCTCATATTAATTTTACCACAAAAAAAGATTGAGTTAAACTCAATCTTTAATTATTCCATAAATTCGTTTTCAAGTGCTTCCATTGGTTCATCTTCTGCGAATTGGTTAGCTAGATCATAATCAACTTTTTGATAAGCTTTAATACCAGTTCCTGCAGGGATAAGTTTACCAACGATAACATTTTCTTTAAGACCAACTAAATTATCAGTCTTACCACGAATAGCTGCATCTGTTAAGATACGTGTTGTTTCTTGGAAAGAAGCAGCTGATAAGAAGGAATCAGTTCCAAGAGATGCTTTAGTAATACCAAATAGAACTGGTACACCAGTAGCAGGACGTTTACCTTCAATGATAATCTTCTTATTTCCATCAGTAAATTCATGGAAGTTAACAAGAGAACCAGGAAGTAAATATGTGTCTCCACCATCAACAACTCTAATCTTATCAATCATACGTTTAGCGATAACTTCAACGTGTTTATCAGAAATTTCAACACCTTGACTACGATAAGCGTTTTGTACTTCTTTTAAGATATATTCTTGTGTAGTAAGTGGGTCAGTTACGGTTAATAATTCTTTAGGGCTAATAGCACCTTCAGTTAATTTATCACCAGGAACAACCATATCACCTTTTTCTACAC